>Ga0187859_10000325_pt1 | contig 32479 bp, 32 predicted proteins | sample June2016WEW_10_1_2_FD_133019 | JGI IMG/M metagenome (GOLD analysis project Ga0187859, IMG submission 133019) | Peatland microbial communities from SPRUCE experiment site at the Marcell Experimental Forest, Minnesota, USA - June2016WEW_10_10 | ecosystem: Environmental > Terrestrial > Soil >...
CCCGCGCGAAGTATTGAGCAGGCGGAATTGAATACCGACCGCATCGGTGACTTCACCCATGATGCCCCCGAGCGCGTCTACCTCGCGCACCAGGTGGCCCTTGGCAATGCCGCCAATCGCCGGGTTGCACGACATCTGCGCAATCAGATCGACGTTCAACGTAAACAGCGCCGTCTTTAATCCCATGCGAGCCGCGGCCATGGCGGCCTCGCATCCGGCGTGACCGGCGCCCACTACTACCACGTCGAAATGTTCGTCAAACTTCTGCATGTGCGTGAGCGAAATCCCATCACCGCGGAGGGAGTGCGGCTTGCTTCATTGTAACAATGTTGCTGGATAGAAAAACGTATCGAACTTCGCAAAGACTTGCGGGCGAAGGTTACGCAGGCCAGCGACAGGTCATCTTCATCTGTACTCCGCATAAGCGCGATCTAAGGCAATTTATGCCGGGTTGGTATCGCCATTGCTATGAAATCTCCATGTCCTCATCTTTTCCAATGCCGCAGGATCCGGCTCCCATACTTCGCGATCCGGCGGGCGATCCCGAGCATCCGCTGGCGCGCGCCTTCGCCTCGTTTACCGAGGCGGCCGGTTCTCTCGAGCGCACCTATGGGCAACTGCAAGGGCAGGTCGCTCATCTGCGCCAGGAACTTGAAGTCACCAATCGCGATCTCGCGTCGAGCCTCGACGAGAATCATCGCATCCGCGAACGCTTGCGCCGCATTCTCGAGGGCCTGCCCTGCGGAGTGCTTGTGCTCGAAGCGGAAGCGCGCATTTCCATTCTGAATCCCGAGGCGGCGCGCCTCGTCGGCGGCAGTTTTGAAACGGCAGATGCTTTGCCGGATGCGCTTCGCGCAGCGCTTAACCGGGCCCGCGATACGAGCGATGAACCGGAGTTGCAGCTTTCGTGCGCGAATCCTCCGCATGAAAACCTCAGCGCGGACACCCTCATCGCAGAGAACTCGGTTTGGATCGCTATCCGCCATGCCTGTCTCGAACAAAGTGAACCGCATCCGACGTCGGTTTTTATCCTGCGCGATGTGAGTGAGGCAAAGAAGCTGGAACGCGATCGCGAACACTTGCGGCGGCAACAAGCTCTGGTCGAAATGTCCGCCCTGCTCGCCCATGAAATCCGCAATCCTCTGGGCAGCCTCGAACTTTTCGCCGGACTCTTAGCCGAAGCTAATCTGGAAGCCGAAAGCCAGCGCTGGATCGAACATGTCCAAGCGGGTCTCCGCACGCTCTCGGCCACAGTCAACAACGTGCTGCAACTGCATAATCCGCCCGAGCCCAGGTGCACCGACGCCCGGACCGATGCAGGAGAGCTGCTCAATTGGGCGCACGATTTTCTGCTGCCGCTCGCGAAGCAGGCGCGCGTGGAAATGCAGGTCATCAACCAACTTCACGGCATCACCATCCCCGCCGACCGCCATCGCCTCGAGCAAGTGTTGCTCAATCTCGCGCTTAATGCATTTCGCTTTATGCCGGGCGGCGGATCGCTCTCGATTCGCGGCCAGCGCTACGCCGCGCCCGTTGGCACGGCAGACAAGCGGGATACGGGCGGCATTGAAATCGTAGTGCGCGACACTGGCCCGGGCATTCTGCCGGACGACCTGCCACGCATTTTTGACGCCGGGTTCAGCACGCGTGCGGGCAGTTCCGGACTCGGGCTCGCCGTCTGCCGGCGCATTATCGAAGAGCACGGCGGCACGATCACAGCCGAAAGCCGACCGGGGCATGGCGCCAGGTTTCGCCTGCGGCTGCCCGCACACAACTCGCAAACTTCTGAGGTTCGAATATGAAGCGCCTCCTGATCGCCGACGACGATGCGGGCATGCGCGCTGCGCTCGAAACCCGCTTCGTCCGCCGCGGATGGCTTGTCGATGTGGCCGTCAATGGCGTCGAGGCGTTGCAGAAATTTCGCCCCGGCGCGCATTCGCTCGTAATTACTGACGTGCGTATGCCCGGACGCGACGGCTTCGAGCTGATGCGCGAGCTGCAGAGCTCGTCGGCACGCACGGCGGTCATTCTTCTGACTGCTTACGGGTGCGTGCCGGATGCGGTCGAAGCGATCCGCAACGGCGCATGTGACTATCTGGTCAAACCCGTCTGTTTCGAGAAGCTCGAACTGGCCGTCGAACAGGTGTTGCGCCGCGCCGAGGAGGCAACTAAAGATACCGAGGCATTGATCGGCCATTCTCCAGCATGGGAGCAGGCGGTCGGGCGCGCACGCCAGGCCGCCGCCACCGATGCCGATATTCTCATCGAGGCTGAAAGCGGCACCGGCAAAGAGCTGATCGCCCGCCTCATTCACCGCCTCAGTCGCCGCAAGGCGGGGCCGTTTGTCGCGCTGAACTGCACGGCGTTCCCGGAAACGCTGCTCGAAAGCGAATTGTTCGGCCACGCACGCGGCGCTTTTACCGGAGCGGTCGGCGCCCGCCCCGGCAAGTTTGAGATGGCGACGGGCGGCACGCTGCTGCTCGATGAAGTTGGGGAAATGCCGATCGCACTCCAGCCGAAGCTGCTGCGCGCCCTGCAGGAGCGCGAGTTCGACCGCCTCGGCTCGAATCAAACCATACACGTCGATATCCGCGTCATCGCGACCACCAACCGTCCGCTCGAAGCCGCCATTGCCGAGGGTCGATTCCGCGCCGATCTTTTTTATCGCCTGAATGTCATTCCCATCTCGCTGCCGCCGCTGCGCGAGCGCGCCAGCGATATCGCGGAACTGGCCGAATATTTCGCCCGCCTTTATGCCGTTCCGGGCACCGCGGCGAGTTTATCGCGCGAACTGCTGAACCGCCTCGCGGAACACTCGTGGCCGGGGAACGTGCGTGAGCTCGGGAACTTCGTGCGGCGGGCGGTGGCTTTGTCCAGGGGCGGAGAAATCGGTGTCGAAGCTCTTGAGCATGGCAAGAACCTTCCCGGAAAAACTCTATCCCCAGGCCCGTCCCTATCGCCGGAGTGGAAGCCCGGTCTCTCGCTCGGGGAAATGGAGCGCCAGCTCTTTGCCATGACCCTCGAATCGACGGGCGGCAACCGGGCGCGGGCCGCCGAACTGCTCGGAGTCAGCCTGCGCACGGTGCGCAATAAGGTTCGTGAGTTTGGCCTGCCGCCACGCAACAACTATCGCCACGAGATTTCCCGCAACGATATGAACCGCAACAAGGAGCAGATATGTCCATGATCGACACCCCGCTGATGCGCGGCCTCGAGAGCGTGCTTGACCGCAGCGCGTTCCGCCATCAGGTCATTGCCGCGAACCTCGCTAACATCGATACCCCGGGATATCGCACTCGCGATGTGCGCGAGTTTGCCGGTGAAATCGAACAGGCCATGGCGGGCGAAGCAGCTTCGTTTACCCCGATCGCGCATGAAATTCCCGGCCTGCTCGAGCGTCCCGATGGAAACAATGTCTCGGTCGAGCGCGAGTCGCTGCTGCTCGCCCAGAACCAGTTGCGTTTTACCGTGGCCGTGGCCTTTCTGAAATCTGAATTCCACACTCTGTCGAGCGCGATTAACGGAGGAACCACATCATGAACCTTTTCGGCATGCTTGAACTCAGCGGCTCGGCGCTTGGCGCCGAGCGGCAGCGCGCGGAGGTGGTCGCGAGTAACATGGCGAACGCGCAAACCACGCGCACTCCTCAGGGTGGTCCCTACCGCCGCCAGTTGGTCGTCTTTCAGTCGCAGCGCGCGCCTCGTTTTGCGCTGGCGCTGGCTGGGCTGCATCCGCAAACTGCTGCCGCTGTCCGTGTGGCCGCCGTGGTCGCCGATCAGCGGCCGCCCGTAATGCGCTTCGAGCCGGGACATCCTGACGCCAATCCGCAAGGCTATGTTGCTTATCCGCAGGTCGATCCGATCGAGGAGATGACCGACCTCCTCGGCGCCGTCCGAGCCTACGAATTGAATGCGTCGGCCGTGCAGGCGACGAAAAACATGATTACGCAGTCGCTCGATCTGCTGCGGTAAGTGAAATTTTCACCACGGAGGCACGGAGACACGGAGGGATCCGGTCAAAAGTTATCGACGACCGTAAAGCAGCTTGGTCGTTTGCGATATTCTCCGTGACTCCGTGCCTCCGTGGTGAGTTGTTCTCTAATTTTGGCTTAAAAGCTGAGAAAATTCTAAGGAGGCGCAGCCATGAATAATTCCATTCCTTCGATTCGCATTCTGCCCGTCGATTTCGGAGCTGCACCCGCCGGCGCCTCCGATGGCGGAAAATTCCTCGAAACCCTGCAACATTCGATCGACCAGGTGGAAGGCGCGCAGGGCGAGGCCGCGACCCAGGTCGCGCAGCTCCTCAACGGCAAGGGCGCCGACCTGCACAGTGCCATGATTGCCGTCGAAAAGGCCGACCTCTCCTTTCAATTAATGATGCAGGTGCGCAACAAAATCGTGCAGGCATATCAGCAGATCTCGAACATGCAGTTCTGAATGGTTTGGTGGCTGCGATTCGAAGCATTCCGGAGTGAAGACAATACATCTCGGCGACCTCTGCGTCTCGGCGGTTGAACTGCTTTTAGGGGTAGGGAAATTTGAGCCAGGGTCTCGAACAAATCCAGGACTTCCTCCGCGGCCTCAGCCTGCAGCAAAAGGCGCTGCTCGCTGGCGGCGCGGCGGTTGTCGGACTGACCCTATGGCTTTTCGTGACTCTGCTCGATCACAAGAACGTTGTGCTCTACTCCGGGCTCAAGCCCGAGGATGCGCAGTCGATGGGCAGCCGCTTGGCGGCCAAAAACATTCCTTATGAAATTTCGCCCGATGGCGCGAGCATCCTCGTTCCCTCCGACAAGATCGACGCCGCCCGCCTCGAAACTGCCTCGCAAGGATTGCCGCGCAACGCCCGCCTCGGCTTTGAATTGTTCGATACGCCGAACTGGGCGGGCTCGGATTTCAGCGAAAAAGTGAACTATCAGCGCGCCCTCGAAGGCGAGCTGGAACGGACGTTGCAAACTCTGAACGAAGTCCAAGCGGTACGCGTCCATCTGGTGCTGCCGCGCGAATCGCGCTTCACCGAGCAGGAGCATGAATCGAAAGCCGCAGTCATCATCAAAACGCGTGGCGGAACACTCTCCCGCGAGGCTCAACAGGCCATCCCGCAACTCGTCGCGAGCGCCGTCGATGGACTGCGACCGGAAAACGTTACCGTGGTCGACGCTGATACAGCCATGTCTTTTCTGGCGCGCCGCGGTCCCTCCGGCCGTGCCTCCTTTGATTCCGACGAAGAGCTCGCCGCCGCGGCCGTGCATGCCATCGAACCCTTCGTAGGCGCGGAACACGTTCGCGCCAGCGTGCATGTCGATTACGATCTGAGCAGCAGCGAAGATACTTCTGAAATCTACGATCCAAAGGCGACTGCCGCGACCGCGCAGCAGCACACGGAAGAGCTTGCCGGAGGCGCGAATCCGGCGGGTGTTCCGGGCGTAGCCAGCAACGTGCCGGGCAGCAATGCCGCCATTACACCCGCGACGCCGCCAGTTGCTCCAGCCCCCGGCTCGCCTGCCGCCGCTCCCGGCACCTCCATCACGCCGGGCATCATCAGTCCCAGCGTTTTCTCCGCTCTCGATAATCAGAGCTCGAAATCGGACAGTTCTACCTTCGCGGTGAGCAAGAATGTCCGTCACACTCTGAACCCAGCCGGACGTGTACGCCGCATCACCGCGTCGGTGCTGATCGATGACGCCACCGATACGAAGCAGGAAAATGGCAAATCCTCAACCACCCGGCGGAAGCGCACGCCCGAAGAGATGACCGCCATCGAGAAACTGGCGCGCGCGGCCATTGGGGTCGACGATCAGCGGGGAGATCTGTTGGCTGTCGAAAACCTCTCCTTTCAGACTATGGCGGTAGAAACGCCACCGCCGCCCGGAAAATTCGAAAAATGGCGCCTCCTTCTTCTGCCTTGGCTTGGCGTGCTGCGCTATGTGGGGATTACGCTGCTCTTCCTGGCCGTCTACGCTCTGGTATTGCGTCCGGTGAAGAACCAGGCGATTGCGGCTTTCAAACAAATTCCACTGCACTTAAGCCAACCGTTGGTTGCAGGAGTCCACGAGAACGGAACGGGCAGCGGCGAACTTCCGACGGTTGGTGAAGAGGCCAAACGGGCCGGATTATTGAAAAAGGAACTATCAGACAAAATCAAAGCCGAACCGGCCGCCGCCAGCCGCCTGGTGCAGACATGGATTCGGGATCCCAAGAACAAATAGCTTCCAGGAGAGAAAAGGAAAGCTTGCAAATCGGCTAGTCCCACGTCAAAGCGCAGTTTCAGAAACTGAAGACTAACTATGTCGACGCCACCTACTCCGCCCCCCGCTCCGGCACAAGTCACCGCGCCCGCCGTCAAGCATGTCTCCCAACCGGGACTACAGAAAGCGGCTATCCTGATGGTCTTGCTCGGGGAGGACGTGGCCAGCCATATCTACCGCAACCTGGCCGACAGCGATGTGCAGCGCCTGTCGCGCCGGATCGCGGAACTCGAACACTTCAAGCCGGAGACGGCGATTGCCGTACTCGAGGAGTACTACCAACTCACCCTCACGCGCGGCTATCTCGCCGAAGGCGGCCCGGAATATGCCCAGAAGTTACTGGTAAAAGCCTTTGGCGAGGCCGGCGCCCGGCGTTTACTCGACCAGGTTTCTGACACGATGGACCAGAATGCGGTTCATCTGGAAAGCCTGCAGGACGCCGATCCGCAGCAATTGGCCAAATTTCTCGAGGTCGAGCATCCGCAGACAATCGCCCTGATCCTGGCCCACCTGCATTCCCGGCAGGGCTCCGAACTTTTGTTGCGACTGCCCGAAGAAGTTCGCGCCGAAACCATCAAGCGTCTGGCACAATTGCGCCAGTTTTCTCCCGAAGTCGCCCAAAAAGTCGCGCTTTCCCTGAACAAGCACTTGGAGTCGATCGGCGAGCAAAGTCGGCGTGCATACGCGGGATTTAAGGGCGCCGCCGACTTGCTGAATCAACTCGAACCGTTGTCCAGCAAAGCCATTCTTGAGGCAATCGAGAAAAGCGATCCCAAGATGGCGATTGGCATTCGCAATCTGATGTTCACCTTCGAAGATCTGCTCGGAGTGCCCGAAAGCGGCATCCGCGAATTGCTCGGGCAACTCGACAAAAAAACTCTGGCGACTGCTTTGCGCGGCGCGAGCGACGAACTGAAAAACCTGGTTTTCAAATGCATGTCCTCACGCGCCGTCGACATGCTGAAAGAAGATATGGAAGTGCTCGGAGCCTTACGCGCCAAAGACGTACACCTGGCTCAGCATGAGATTGTCGAAATGGCCCGCAAACTCGAAGCGGAGGGCAAGCTGGTTTTGAACGCCGAGTCGCAGGAGGAGTATGTCGTCTAGCGCTCCCAAGCGGCAAGCCGTTCCGGAAGCTTCGGCCTACGCTTACGCGGAAGCGGATGCGCAGGCTGGCGCTCCTGGCAGCGCGCCCGACACCGGTAAAGCCGTTGAAGAACGCGTTCGGCGTCAAATGGCGGAAGCCTTCGAGCAAGGACGCCAGGGCGCGCAACAGCAATTTCGCTCCGAACTCGAGGCCATGCTGGCGAAACATCGCGATCAGATCAGCCGCATAGTTCAAGATTTCGCCCTCGAACGGCAAAATTACTATCGCCGCGTCGAAGCTGAAGTGGTGCAACTGGCGCTCGCAATCGCGCGCAAAATTCTCCATCGCGAAGCGCAACTCGACCCGAACGCGCTTGCCGGCATCGTCCGGATCACGCTCGAAAAACTCGATACGGCAACGCAGGTCCACCTTCACGTCAATCCCAAAGACGCCGACGACTGGCGCCACTACTTTGCCTGCCGGATGGAGGATATGCCCACGCCCGAGATTCATGAAGATTCCGCCATCGCTTCCGGCGAGTGCCGGATCGAAACTTCCCTCGGTTCGACACACCTCGGTCTCGAATTGCAGCTCAAGGAAATTGAAACGGGATTGCTTGACCTGCTCGCCGAACGGCCCGGCGAGACGCCTGGTTCACCGCCCGCCTCAGCGAAGCCCGGCAACACGCAGGAGGCCCGCTGAATGCCTTCGCCTGCTACAACCCCGCCAATTCTATCCGCCTATTTCTCGCATCTCGAAAGCTCATCGTCATTGCGCTGGCATGGCCGAGTCGTTCAGGTTGTCGGCCAACTCGTCGAGTCCGAGGGCCCCTTCTGTACTGTCGGCGAAGCCTGCGAAATTGTCGATTCGCGTGACCGCCACTGGCCGGGCGAAATTGTCGGCTTCCGCGGACACACCGTTCTTTCCATGGCGCTGCGGCGTCCCACCGGCATACGTTACGGCGACGAAGTTGTGGCTTGGGGACGGCGCCCCTCTCTGCGCCTCAGCGAACAACTTCTCGGCCGCGTTCTCGACGGCGCCGGCGATCCCATCGATAGCCTGCCTGTGCCAATTTGCCGCGAACGTTCGTCGCTTGATCATGAAGCTCCGCTCGCCCTTGATCGCACTCCGATTCGCACGGCGCTCGGTTGCGGCATCCGCGCCATCGACGCTTTCTTGACCTGCGGACGCGGCCAGCGCGTCGGCATCTTTGGCGGCAGCGGCGTCGGCAAAAGCACGCTCATCGGCATGATGGCGCGCAACACCAGCGCCGATCTCACCGTCCTCGGCCTGATCGGCGAACGCGGACGCGAAGTAGGAGAACTTCTTGACTCGCTCGGCGAGGCCGGCCGCAGCCGTTCCGTTGTCGTCGTTTCCACGTCCGACCAGGATCCGCTGCTCCGCATCCGCGCCGGGCTTGCCGCCACCACCATCGCCGAATATTTCTGCGCGCGCGGCAAGCACGTATTGCTCGTCGTCGATTCGCTCACCCGCCTCGCCATGGCGCAACGCGAAATCGGACTCGCTGCCGGCGAACCGCCCACCGCCAAAGGCTACACGCCTTCAGTCTTCACCTTGCTCGCCCGCCTCATCGAGCGCGCCGGTTCGTACGCCACCGGCAGCATCACCGGCTTCTACACTGTGCTCATGGAAGGCGATGACGAAAACGATCCCTTAGTCGACGCCGCCCGCGCTCTGCTGGACGGCCACATCATGCTCGATCGCCGCCTTGCGGCCCAGAGCCACTATCCTCCCATTTCCATCCTCGACAGCATCAGCCGTATCATGCCCGCCGTGATCTCCGCTCATCATCTGGCAAAAACCAATCACATCCGCCGGCTCTTTGCCACCTACAAGGCTTCCGAAGAGCTGATTCGGATCGGTGCCTACCAGAAGGGCAGTGATCTCGATCTCGATCGCGCCATCGCGCTCATGCCTGCGCTGCGCGAATTCTTGATGCAGCCATCGCAGGAGGTTGCCGCCATGAAAGATTCCGTCGATCGCTTGCTGGCTCTTGCCTCATAAATCACCGGCCGAAAATCATGCCCTTCCGCTTTGCGCTCGCTCCGATTCTTCGCCTCCGCCAAAGCATCGAACGCCAGCGCACGCTTCAACTGCAGGAGGCAAATCTTCGAGTTTCGCGAGCCCAGCAAGAGGTGGTACAACTGGACCGCTTTCTCGTCAGTTCCGATCAGTCGGATTCCGCTGCGCTCGCCGCGGGACGCACCGCCGCCGAACTCCAATTCATTGCAGTTTTGCGCAAGAACCTCATAGCATATCGCGAGGAACTTCAATCCGATGTTCGCAAATTCGAACAACTGCGCCAGAAGGCACTTGCCGAATACCATCAGGCATATCGCGACCGCGAGATTCTTGAAGGCTTGCGCGCCCGCGAGCGTGAAGCCTACCAGCAGGAACAAACGCGCCGCCAGCAGCAGGAACTCGATGCCGCTCATCTCTTGCAACGCTGGCATCGCCGTCGTTGAATCACCTACCGCCAAACGTAACCTAAAGAATCGCCCGATTTTGCCGCACGCTACCCGGCAAGCCTTGCCCGTTCTCTCGTCTCTTCTTTCCGATGGTTGTCTCCGCCGTCTGCGCCATCCTATCTAACTAGCTGAAATTGCTGCGCTCGCCGCTCGCCCCCCGCCCGGTAAATCCGACGCCCTTCATTGGCGCATCGGGTGCAATCGAAACCGCGGTGCATTGATGTTCATAGGCGCAATTCTTCTTCCGGCGGCAACAGCAGCGGCTCCGACCGCGATTAGTTCTGGAGCGTCATCGACCGTGCCCCCAACTTTCAGCGCCACGCTCGCTTCGTCCATAGCCAACTCCGCGCCGCAAACGCACGATCCATCCACTGTTCCGCCGCCGGCAAACTCCAAGCCCAAGCCCACTGCGAATTTCGATTCCAAATCTGTCGTCAATACCGCGGCACCTGGCGTGCCCACGGGCACGCCAACGGGCAGCACAAACTTAGTCCCTCATCTCGTCTTGACGATCCCGACGCAGAAACCATCTCTTGAAATAATTCTCAAGTCTGCCCCACCCTCTGTAAGGCCCCTTGCTAAGTCAATCGCCGAGCCTCCCGCTAACTCGGGAGCAAAATCGACAATCAATAACTCACCGGCGCCACTCCCACCTTTACTAAATTCACTCGTATTGACCATCCCCACACTGGCGCTTCCGCAAACGGCCGACTCGCTACCCATTTCTTTGCCGCCTTCATTGCCAAACTCATCAACCATCGTCCCGGATCCGGTGTCTACTTCCTCCCCGGCAACGTCTAAAGCGAACGCAGGCGAGCCCGCCGTATCTTCATCTTCGCCTTCGGCTATTGCCCGGCAAGTGGAGACGCCGCCTCCATCGAATTTGCAGAAGGCGGGACCCCTCTCTCCCACGCCGCTTCCATCGCCACCTTCTGTCGCATCACCCTCGACATTTCCAATCGATGTCAACGTGCCATCGCCCGCGACCTACCCCGCAGTCAGTACACCATCGCTCGATCCCGTAGTTCCCGTCGCCACAACCGCGGCGGAAGAATTGGTGCCCCATTCCTTGACCGCTGACTTTACGGCTCAGCCTTCGACCGCTCCCGCTCAGTTTTCTAACCCGCTGCCCTTTGTTTCGCCGATGGAAATTATCCCGGCTGCAAATCTCCACATTGGCCCTGCGCCCGCTCCGGCAGTTCCCAAGATGGCTAATCTCCCCTCTTATTCTTCGCAAGAGCCGATCCCGGTGCCCGGGGCGATGGAATCGTCAATGTCGACGACCGTATCAATGCCAACAGCGAGTTCAACGGCCGCGCCAGAGCCCGTACCTAATCCGAGATCAACGTCGTCCGTCATATCCGCAACTTCAGTCGAAGCGGAGCCTACGACTCCCGCGCCGGTTTCGGCCGAAGTCGCGGCGTTAACAACGGATCAATCGCCAGCGCTCCAAACGTCAGCAGCGCAGGTCTATTACACCCCAGAAACATCATTTACCTTAGCCCCATCCTCACCCGATAAATCTTCTCCACAAACTGCGCCAACAACTGCCGCCAACGATACTTCAACGCCGACTATATCTTCGTCTCCTGACTTCATTGTTCCCATCCTTCCCGCCAGCCTGCCTTCGAGCACGGTGCCTTTGGTGTTCTCCGTTCCGAAGGCGAATCCAATCGCGCCGTCCGTGAGCGATGTTAGCCGCGACCCTGAAACCGGGCCACCTGCTGTTAATCCACTGCCTGTCTCCCAAGAGAACGACGCGCATGGGTTTGCCTACGCGCCCGTCTACACCGTGCCGCTCTCCACCACACCGGTTGATCCCACGCGAGTTGGTCCCACGCCCGTTCACACCACTCCCGTTGATCCCGCGCCCGCATACCCTGCTTTTATCGACGTCGCGCCGATCGATTCCGCGCAGGATACACCTGTCGCCGCTGCGCCAACTGCGGCCAATGGTGCGAGCAGGCCCTCGGCGAATCTGGCGTCCGATCCTGATCAGGTACTCGCCTTTAACGCAGCGATTGTGGATAGAACTTCCGAAGCGGCGCCGCTATCCCCTGCTCAGTCCTTTAAAGCGACGACGACGAACCTTGCCGCTAACAGCTCGCCAACCGCTTCCACTGTCACGCGGCCGATCGCAAGCAAAAGCTCCGCGCCTCCCACTGCTGACCTCGCCCCGATCGCACAAACCATCGCGAGATCGCCGGAAATCGGGACCTTGCCGGCGCGTAACCTTGTCAGCAACGCGGCCAATACCCCTTTCGACAGCAACACGAGTAACAGCTCAACGAATCAACCTACTAATAATGTTAGTAACGGCACCTTATCTCTTACTTCGGACCTAATCGCTTCCAATCGTGCTCCCAATCCCAGCAATTCCGCGCCCGCCGCCACGACCAACGAGGAACACGCCAAATCATCAGTCTCGTCCGAATCACTTATCGCAGCCGCACCCCAGTCGACCGCCATTGACAAGAAGCCTGTCGCCACGCTCGAAACTAACGTACCTTCTCCCCCAGTCGGATCATCCGCCATACCCTCGATCTCCGCTGTTGCGGCCCAGACTGTTGCGCCCACGCTTCCCACCGGCACCGATCCCTCGCCTGCAATCACCGTCCCCTCGCCACCCGCCGCTCCGCCGCCCGCGCCAGTCGATTCCGACCAAACGCCTCCGCTCCCTCAAACTCACCAAATGCTCGACTCCGCGCCGCCCGCGACTCCTGCCTCCGATCTCACCGCTCTCCCCGGAGACGTCCACACCGATGCCCAGACTCCCGCACAAATGCACGTCGGCCTCCGCACCGACGCTTTCGGAGCAGTTGAGATTCACACCGTCGTCCAGCAAAGTCAGATCGGCATCACCGTTCACAGCGACCGCGACATCTCCCGCTGGTTCAGTTCCGAAGTGCCGGGCCTCGAATCCGGACTCAACAACAGCCATCTCAATCTCACTGCCGTCAATTTCGATCATGGACGCTCCGGCGTCCAGGCCGAGACCAGTTTTCAGCATGGCCAGTCGCGCCAGCAATACTCGCAGACACCCGGCTCACCATCCGCACCGTCGTCCGGCTCTAGCTTCACCAAACCCGAGACGGCGGAGTTGCCCGCTGTCGACATTCTTTCCCCGGACCTGTCCGCCGGGTCTGCACAAATTCGCGTCAGCATTCTCGCTTAGGAGGAATCACTCGTGTCCATGTCACTCATGCAAATGGTTGGCGCCGCTGGCGCAACAGCCCCGAGATCGGCGGCAGCTTCACCATCAACGCCGACTGACTCTTCCTCGTCCTCATCCACCGATCCCGGTGTGGACCTGACTAACACGTTCCTGCAGTTGCTGTCGACGCAACTGGAAAACCAGAGCCCGCTCGATCCCGTCGATCCAAACCAGTTCACCGTCGAATTGGCACAGTTCGACTCGCTCGGCGAACTAACCCAGATTCAAGCCCTCATGCAACAACTCGTGAATGACGTGGGCGGAACCTCGAGCCCGAGCGGCAGCGCGGCTGGCGCGAACCCAACTTCCATTTCAAATAGCAATTCCATTTCGCACTAAGGAGCCCCTATGCCTCAGTTCTCAATACCACTTTCCGGATTAGACGCCACCTCCGCCGCCCTCTCTACCGCCGCCAACAACCTCGCGAACCTCAACACAATTGGTTACAAGGACCAGCAAATCCAATTTGCCGACCTGTTCTATCAGAATCTCGGATCGGATGGCGCTGGCGATCCTATCCAGCAGGGCGCGGGTGTCCAGGTAAGTTCCGAACCATCCGATTTCACGCAAGGCAACGTCGTCTCCACCGGCATCGACACCGATGTCGCGATCAACGGCAACGGCTTTTTCGTGGTGCAGCAGAACGGGATTGACAGCTACACACGCGCCGGCAACTTCGAGGTGGGCACCAACAACCTGCTTGAGACCGCAGACGGGCAGCAAGTGCTCGGGTATCCCGCCCAGAATGGAGTCGTGAATACAAGTGGAGGGCTGAGCACCCTCGCGCTCGGCGCCGGAACCAGCAGTCCGGCTGTGGTTACGTCCAACCTGACGCTGACGTCGAACCTGAACGCTACCGCCGCCGACGGTTCCACCTATTCGACTCAGGCAACCATCTATGACTCGCTCGGCGCCGCCCACCAAGTCACTTACACGTACAAAAATGCGGACTCGCCTGCGGTCGCCGCGGTACCGGCGCAAGCGGCAACGGGCACGTTGACCATGACCGCCCTGCCGGTTGCCACGCAAACCATCGTCGTGGGCGGCCAGACCTACACCTTCACGACAGGTGCGCCTGCCGCTGGAACCAACGACGTATTTATCGGTGCGACGATTGCAGAAACCACGGCCAATCTGGTCAATGCCATCAACGACAACTACGCGGACGCAGCCGGAACCGCCTCTCCCGGCGGTTATGGAACCGGCACCGCGGCCAACCCCGATGCCACCGCCGTGGACGCCGGCAATGGCGTGATCAATTTCACCGCGGCCACAACCGGCACGGCGAGCGATTTCACGGCCACCAGTTCAGGCACAGGTTCCACCAACCTAACTTGGAATACCGGCGCCGGAACAAACGGATCGAACGCCATCGCAGCCGTCCCCGCGGTGGTCAACACCTGGACCTATGCCGTCACCGTTCCCGCTGCCGATATCTCGGGAGCCACTGCCCCGGTCACCCTCGCCACGGGCACGGTGGTTTTCAACGGCAACGGGACCCTGCAAAGTGTTACTCCGACCGGAGGCACTACCTCCACGACGAACCCGACCATCAACATTCCGCCCACCGGACCCCCGCAACAGGTTTTCGCGGATGGCGCCAATCAACTAACCTATACCTGGCACGTTTTCAACCCGACCGGAACGGGCATCCTCACCCAACTGGCCGCCCCTAACAGCACTGCGTCGATCCAGCAGGATGGCACCAGCAGCGGCACCCTGCAAAGCTTTGCCATCGGTTCCGATGGCACCATTACCGGCTCGTTTAGTAACGGGACGACCGCAACGCTCGGACAAATCGCGCTCGCCAGTTTCCCGGATGAGCAAGGCCTGTCGCGCAACGGCGATAACGATTTCGTCCCCACGCTCGCCTCCGGCCAGCCCACCATCGGCGCGCCGACCAGCGGCGGACTCGGGAGCATCTCCGGAGGCGCCCTCGAACAATCTAATGTCGATATCGCCACCGAGTTTGCCAACCTTATTGTTGCTCAACGCAGTTACGAAGCGAATGCTCGGGTCGTCACTACCTTCGATACGATCGCTCAGGACACCATTGCGCTGAAACAGTAACGTACAGCCCCACCGTCGCCGTATCCGCTCGCGCAGGGACGGGCTTGCCCGTCTCTGCCGGCACACTGCGCGCCAACGGCGAGATCGCGCCCGTTTCTTTCAGGCATTCTTCATGAGTGCGACCTCATCAAAAATCCTGGTGGCGTTCGCTACTTCTCTTGCACCAGCGACCTCGCTCGCGAATAACTCCAACTCCCTTGATTGCAACTGATTTCGCATCGCCCCTTTGGGTAGTCGGGGAAAGAGACCGGGGCACTCGGCTTGCAACCGTCGCGTTATGCCGGATGGGAGCCTAGAGTCCGCGAGCGTGTTGAAAAGTGCACCCGAGAACACGCCAGTGGGCAACAAGCTGAAGAACAGAGGGATGGGCGCAGCTGCAGTGGTTCTTGGGCTAGCTGCGATGGCCACCTTTCTCTGGCTACGGCCCGAAGCTCCAACCAGCGCCGCAGATGGGAGCGAGACCACGCTCGGCCTCGAGACTTTCGTCGTTAACCTCACCGGCTCCGGTCAACATGCTTACCTCCGGGTCGGGATTACGCTTGGCCTGGCTCACGCGCTTCCCCACAACCGGCCGGATGCCGTACCTACGGCGCTGGTCCGCGACACCATCCTTGCTGTCCTCGCGGCCGCGCGGCCGGAAGACTTGCTCAAACTCGAAGGCAAACGCCAGCTCAAAGATGAACTCTTGAAAGCCTTGCGGGAGCGAGTGCCTCAGCTCGCTGTCGAAAACGTTTACTTCACCGAATTCTTAGTCCAAATGTAAAGGAGAGACTATGCACAAGCTGTTCTTGCTCGTACTTCTGCCCCTCGTTTTCTCTTTCCCTGCAACCGCGCAAGTTGTTCCGCCCACGCTGTCCGAGGGCTTGGTGACTTTTGCGATTGCGCTGCCGGAAGGCAATGGAGTCGGATGGAACTTCTCGCTCTATGGCGGAGGCGGCTCCAACGATCCCAACAACTTCTCATACAGCGCGGCGACCTTCAGCCTGTTTTCCTACTTTCCTCCGGCCCATCCGCAAATTTCCGTCACCTTCACAGGCACTCCGGGCATCCGCGTCATCGAGCCAGCCGATAAGTTCGGCTGCTACTACGTCCGATTTGGCATTCACAGCACTACGCTGACCGTGGCGGAACTGGACGGCACAATTCTGAAGCAAACGGCAAACTTGCCGGCCGACTACTGGCAGGAGTTCTGCAGCCTTTATGGCGGCGGCGACAACTTCTGGGCGGCGGGCGGACTCACCGTTCTGATACCGCAGTAACGGCGGGAAAGCAATGGCCACCGCCGCCCAACCAAAGCCCGCAGCTGCGTCCCCCGTACCTTCGGGGGACGCCATTGCTGACCCGCTCGCAGAAAAGTGGCGGCGCGTCGAACCGCTGCCTTGCCTGCTCACCATCGAAATCTCCGTGCCCGGCTTTACCGTCGGCGATCTCGTGCATCTGGAGCGAGGTCGCATTATCGCGACGCGCTGGACCATTGGTCAGGATGTTCCCTTGCGCGTCAATGATGAGTTGATCGCCTGGAGCGAATTTGAAGTAGTGGCCAACCGCCTCGCCATCCGCCTGACGGAGCTGGCATAGATGGAATTCGATCTCTAGAAACGGCGCCGATGAATTCGAACGTGAGCTCGATGGAAGCAGATTCGATAACCGGGAAAACGATGCAGACCGTCAAAAGTTTCTGGCGCGGCTTTTCCAGCAAGCTTCTTCGCCGGATCGCGAGCCCATGCAAGAAGCTCGCGGTTCGCGAAACCGCTTCCCTCGGCGATCGCCGCTTTGTGTCTGTTATCCAATTCGAGCGCCAGCGTTTCCTTATTGCTTGCAGTCCCACCGCGGTCACCTTGCTGGCTCATTTACCAGACGAACTGGCCAAGATCGAGGAAGCCGCGATTGCAAGCCGGCAAAATACCGGGGAAAAGAACTGATGCGGATCGTTCGCAGCGTCTTCGGACTCGTTTTCCTATTTTCGTTCGCTGCCCCTCCGGTGTGGGCGCGTTCGCAGCCCGCCCCCGGCTTATCCCTGCCCGGACTTTTTCCCGCCGGCGCTTCCGCGCCCGGCAGTTCCGCCCCCTGGAACATCGTTCTCTTACTCACGCTGCTCACGCTGATTCCCGCCATCGTGCTTTCGATGACGCCGTTCGTGCGCCTGCTCGTGGTCTTTCATTTTCTTCGCCAGGCGCTCGGCACCCAGACCACGCCCACCAATCAAACACTAATTGGACTCTCGCTCATTCTCACTTTCTTTCTCATGCAGCCGGTCGGCGCCGCGATCTATACCGAGGCCCTCCTTCCCCTCGATGCCGGACGCATCACCACGATGGCCGCTCTCAATCGCGCCATCGTGCCGATGCGCCGCTTTATGCTCAATTTTGCCCGTGAAAAAGATCTCGCGCTCTTTGTCGAACTCGCGCACCAACCGCGGCCCACCCGCCCCGAAGATCTCGACCTGCGCATCGTTGCGCCCGCCTACCTGCTCAGCGAACTGCAAGCGGGCTTTCGCATCGGAGCCGCTCTCTTCTTTCCATTTCTGGTCATCGATCTGGTGACGGCCGCCGTCACCACCTCGATTGGCATGATGCAACTGCCTCCGGTCATCATTTCCACTCCTCTGAAGATTCTTCTCTTCGTCGTGGTCGACGGATGGAACCTGCTGGTCGGTTCGCTGATGCGGAGCTTTGCCTGAAGGGCGCTTATGGGAACCGAACAGGTGGTCGCTCTTTTTCGCCACACGCTGCAGATCGCTTTGCTGATGGGCGCGCCGCTGCTCCTGATTGCGGTCTTCGTCAGCCTCGTCGTCAACGTAGCGCAGGTGCTGACCTCCTTGCAGGATCAGACCCTCTCCCACGTCCCGCGCCTGGCGGCCATGGCGGCGGCCATCCTGCTTTTCTTTCCCTGGATGTTGCGCAAGCTGATGTTTTTCACCATCGGCATGTGGTCGGACTTCCGCCCGTTTGTTCGATGAAAGCGCTCGGCGTGGGCTTGCGGCTGTTCTTGCCTTTGGGCGGCGCGGCGGTTGACCGCTGCGATAAGACCACTCTTCAACCCGCGGCTTGAGCCGCTGAGGTGATTGTGCTGCAGATGCCGCTGGCTGTGCCGTTTGCTCCGTCGATCGAACGCACCATCATCACCTGGATGACCGCCGGAGCGCGCGTCACCGGCGTGCTCGTCGTTGCTCCTTTCCTCGGCAGCGCAGCCGTTCCTCCGCGCATCAAGCTCGGCTTCGCGTTTCTGCTCACTCTATTTCTAGTTCCTTTCGTACCTGCGCCTCCGACGTCGCTTACGACACCCGCTCTCATCGTTCTTCTGCTCGGCGAATTTGCCATCGGATTCCTCCTCGGATTTACTCTGCAGCTGATCTTCGAAGCGGGACAGATTGCCGGGCAAGTCTGTGGCATTCAGATGGGATATTCGCTCGCCAGCATCGTCAATCCCGACAACGGTCAGGCCGACTCGGCCGCGCTCTCCACGTTCTACGAACTCATCGTCCTTCTGCTCTTCATTCAACTGGGAGTGCCGCACTGGCTCTTGCGCGGACTCGCTCGCAGCTTCGACTATCTTCCTCCCGGGCATTTGTCGCTTACTTGGCCGGCGGTCCACGCGCTGCTCGTATTCGCCGGCGGCATGTTTGTGGCCGGCCTGCAAATTGCGGCGCCGGTGCTCGTTGCCAGCTTGTTTGCCGACGTCGCGCTCGGCTTCATCGGCAAGGCGTCACCACAATTGCCCGTGCTGTTTGTCGGAATCTCGCTCAAAAACCTGATCGGCTTGGCCCTACTTTGCGGAGCGGTCGCCTACTGGCCGCGTTTTTTTGACGCCCGCTTCGCCCGCGCACTAGATGCTTCGGAAAGGATTTTGAAACTCGCTCACTGACCAACGACTAACGACCAGCGACTAACGACCATCCATGCCCGAATCCAACCAGACCGAACAGGCAACTCCGCGGCGGCGCGAGAAGGCCCGCGAAAAGGGCCAGGTTGCGCGCAGCCGCGATCTCATCGGCGCCGCTTCCGGGATGGCTGCCACCTTCGTGCTCTTCGCCATGATGTCGAGTTTTCCCCTCGCCTGGCGGGGCTTCTTTCACGATTGCATAGAAGGAGCCGCGTCGAACCGTCTCCGCCTGGACGCGCTCACTCCTTTCATCACTCACGCCGGCCTCTTCGCCGCCACCGGCGCCGCTCTCGCTTTAGGATGGATTGCGGCGCTCGGCACGGCTCTGGCTCAGGGAGGACTGGTCTTCGCGCCAACTTCGCTGCTGCCGACGGCCTCCCGGATGAGCCCGGCCGCGAAGCTCGGCCAGCTCTTCTCCATCACCGCGCTTCGCGGACTCATGAAGTCGCTGCTGCCCGCCGCCGCCGTCACCTACCTTGCTGTTGGATACCTGCGCCGCGACTGGCCTTTGCTCATGTCTCTTTCCGCCCGATCCTCGCGTGGCACGGTCGGCTTTGCCGCTAGCCGCATCTTCGAGGTCGCTTGGAAGTCCGCACTCGTTCTCCTCATCTGGTCCGTCCTCGACTACCTGTTCGAGCGCCAGCATCTTTCGAGCGAACTGAAAATGAGCCGCCAGGAGTTGAAGGACGAATACAAGGAGACCGAAGGCAATCCCGTCATCAAAGGCCGCATTCGCCGGTTGCAGCGCCAGATGCGCCGCCGCCGCATGCTTGAGGACACCAAGCGCGCCGCCGTCGTCATCACCAACCCTACCGAGTACGCCATCGCCCTCGAATACCGCCCCGATATGGTCGCCCCCGTCGTCGTCGCCAAAGGCCGCAACCTGTTCGCCGCTCAAATCAGGGAAATCGCACGCTGGGAGAATATCCCGCTAGTCGAGAATCCGCCCCTCGCGCACATCCTTTACCGCACCGTCGAGGTGGGACAGAGCGTGCCCGCAAAACTCTACGCGGTCATTGCTGAAATCCTCGCCGCTGTCTATCGCGCCCAGGCCCATGCCCTCGCCGCCGCCGCTGCATCTGCCCGATCTAGCGCCGCGGGATCGAATGCCGCAGAAAGAGGAAGGATTTAATGGCCGCTGCCGCAACCGCAACGACGACGACCTCGGCTCCCGCTCGCAATCCGCTCGTCGAGTGGATCGTTCCTATCGCCGCCGTCAGTCTCGTCTTCGTCATGCTAGTGCCCTTGCCGGGGTTCGTGCTCGACCTGCTCCTCGCGACCAGCTTTGCCGCGTCCGTGCTAGTCCTACTCTCCGCTCTGCAAATTCTGCGCCCGGCACAATTTTCCGTCTTCCCCAGCCTGCTTCTGCTGCTCACCCTATTCCGCCTGTCATTGAACCTCGCCTCCAGCCGCCGCATTCTTCTCCATGGCAACGAAGGCGCCGGAGCCGCTGGCCGCGTCATCGAAGCCTTCGGACAATTCGTGGTCGGCGGCAACTACATTGTCGGTTTCGTTCTCTTCATCGCCCTCATCGCCATTCAATACATCGTCGTCAGCCACGGCGCCGTGCGCACCGCCGAAGTCACCGCGCGTTTCACCCTCGATGCCCTCCCCGGCAAGCAGATGGCGATTGACGCCGATCTCAATGCCGGACTCATCGACGAACAGCAGGCCCGCGCCCGCCGCGAACAAACCGCGCGCGAAGCCGAATTCTATGGCGCCATGGACGGCGCCGCTCGTTTCAACCAGCGCGACTCCATCGCCACCATCCTCATCACTGCCATCAATATTCTCGCTGGCTTTCTCATCGGAGTCTTTCAACTCGACATTCCTTTTCGCGACGCACTCAAGACCTACACCGTGCTCACCGTCGGCGATGGCCTTGTCACTATGATTCCCTCGCTGCTCGTTTCGATGGCCGGAGGCATGGTCGTCACCCGCGCCTCCTCGAACGCCACCCTCTCCGTCGATCTCGGCACGCAACTATTTTCGCGCCGCCGTTCTCTGCAGATCGCGGGCGGCATTATGATCGCCCTGGCATGCATTCCCGGCCTTCCAAAACTTTCCTTCCTCGCCATCGCGGGTGTCGCCTTCCTGCTTGCTGCCCGCCTTCCACAACTGAAGGACAAAGACGGCAAGGTGATCGAACCCGCTCCCGTCGATCCCGGAGCCACCCCCGCAGCCGACAAAGAAAAGAAAGCCGCCAAGTCCGAATCCATCGAAGATATGATCAAGCTCGACGAACTGGCGCTCGAAGTCGGCTATTCGCTGGTCAATTTAGTTGATGTGCAGCAGGGTGGGCAGCTTCTCCCCCGTGTCAAGGCGCTGCGCAGCACACTTGCCGTGCAACTCGGCTTCATCGTTCCGCCCATTCACATTACCGACAATGTTCGTCTCAAACCCCGCGAGTATGTCATCTCCTTGCGCGGTGTCGAGATCGCCCGCTGGGAGATGCTGGAAGACAAAGTCCTCGCCATCAGCTCCGATCTCAACCCTCCTCCGCTCACCGGGACGCCCACGCGCGAGCCCGCCTTCGGCGTGGCCGCGCTCTGGATTGCCCGCGCCCTCGAATCCCAGGCGTTGACCTCTGGCTACGCCGTCGTCGACCAGACCTCCGTCCTATCTACTCACCTTGCTGAGGTCATCCGCCAGCACGCCTACGAATTGCTCACTCGCCAGGAGACCAAGCGCCTCCTCGATCGCCTCAGCGAAAGTCATCCCAAGCTCGCCGAAGAACTCGTCCCCAAAATCCTCAGTCTGGGCGAAGTGCAGAAAGTTCTCCAGCAGTTGTTGCGCGAGCAGGTTTCGATTCGCGACCTCTCCACCATCCTCGAAACCCTGCTCGATGTCTCCGCTGCCAGCAAGCATCCCGTACTCATGGTAGAAGCCGCGCGGCAAGCGCTCGGCCGCGCTCTTGTCCGGCCGTTACTCTCTGACGATGGCAGCCTGCGCGTACTCACTCTCGATCACAATATCGAAGACGAACTCAACCGCGCGTTCACGCCGCAGGCTCCGCCCACGACCGCTAGCGGATTGCAGCCCTCCTTCGTTCGCCGCATCCTTGACGGCCTGCGTCAATTGGCCGGAGATCAGGTTGCGCAGACCGCGCCCATCCTGCTCTGTGCCACCCCCGCGCGTTTTCATCTGCGCCGCTTGCTCGAACCCTTTCTCCCCAAAGTGATCGTGCTTTCTCCGCTGGAAATTCCTCCCATGGTTTCGGTGCAGTCGCTGGGGACGGTCCGTTAAAGAGCGCGACCTTCCGTCAAGGTCGATGGTCCTCAGTCGAGGGTCGTTCGGAGCGTGAGATGCGAACGATCAACTGCGGCTAACGACCACCGACCTCCGACTAACAACGCTTTAACGAAAGCAGGCCAGCCCCATGACCAAGCATCCCGCCGAAGCTTATCAACGGGTCCAGAGCGATGCCGAACGTGAGCACATTCTCATGGAACAGCTTCCCCAGGTCCGCTATATCGCGCGCCGCATCCACGAGCGGCTGCCCCGCCACGTGCCTTTCGAAGACCTGGTCCATGCCGGAGTTATTGGACTTATCGATGCGCTCAATAAGTTTGACCTGTCGAAGCATGTGCAGTTCAGCTCCTATGCCAAGTTCCGCATCCGTGGCGCGATTCTCGACAGCCTGCGCGAACTCGATTGGAGCCCGCGTGAACTGCGCCGCAAAGGCCGCCTCGTCGATTCTGTGTACTGCGATCTCTCCGGCAAACTTGGGCGTGCGCCCAACGAAAACGAGATCGCCCAGGAGATGGGGATCAACCTCGGCGAACTGCAATCGCTGCTCGCCGAACTCGATGGCCTCGAACTCGGCAGCCTGCGAGTCGAATCCCCACGCGACGGCAAAGAAGAGAATCTCACCGATCATGTTCCTTCGAAGCCGGAAGACACGCCGTTTTTCCAATGCCTGCGCTCGGAGATGAAAGATCTGCTCGCCGCGGCCATTTCTGAATTGCCGGAAAAGGAGCAGCGTGTCTTGGCGCTTTATTACTATGAAGAACTCACCATGAAGGAGGTCGGAGCGGCGCTCGGTATCGGCGAATCGCGCGTTTCGCAGATTCATTCTCTGGCTATGGTTCGGTTGCGGGCGAGGCTCAATTTTCTGTCTGCCCCGGTTGCTCGAGCGAAAGCTGCGGCCAATCCCTGAAAAACCGCGGTGTACGAGAGTCATAATTGCTCTCACTCGCCGCGGCGACGCAAGCACGGCTGAGCTTCTGAGTTTTTAGACTTCATCATCTTGGAGACACATGGAAAAAGTTCTCAACCAGCAGGAGATCGATGACATGGTCCGCAAGGCGCGCAGCGGCAACGCTGGCGCCAGCGCTACCGGCCCCGTCATTCAAGCCTGGAATATACGACAGGCTGGCCAGATCGGCAGCGAGCAGTTACGCGCCATCAACCAGCTCCATGAAAACTTTGCCCGCAGTTTGACGACCGCGATCGGCGGCTACCTGCGCATAGTGTTCGATTGCAGCCTGGTGTCCGCCGAGCATCTTACTTATCGCGAATTCCTGCAGAGCATTCCGGAGAAAACCTACCTCGCATCCTGCGATCTGGCTCCGGTTGGCGCTACCGCCGTGCTCCAACTCGACCTCTCCATCGCCTTTCCCATCATCGACGTGATGCTTGGAGGCGAAGGCAAAAGCAGCGAAATTACCCGCGACCTCACCGAGATCGAAGAGCAGGTCCTCGAGGGCATCATCCGTATTATGTTTCGCGAGTTGCAATCCAGCTGGAGCGCAATAGCGCTCCAATTCAATTTCGGCGCGCGCCAGCATTTTCTGCAAACCCAGCGCCTCATGCCTCCCGAAGAAAAAAATCTCAGCCTCAGCTTCGAAATCAAAATGTCAGAGACGCGCGGCACTCTTAACCTCGTCGTTCCTGCCGTGGTTTCGAACGCGTTGCTCAGAAAAATCTCGGCTGACTTTAGCTATCAGCGCCGGCGCAGCCCCATCGAGGCTCGACAGCAGATTCAGAAAAAGCTGCTGCAATGCCTCTTTCTCGTAGAACTCTCCATGCCTGACCTGCAAATATCCCTACAGAAGCTCACCGATCTCGCCCCCGGCCACGTGCTTTCTTTCCCCCGGAACGCTACCGCTCCGGCTGTGCTGCTCGTGGAGGATGTGTGGATCGGCTCTGCGGCGCCCGTCCGCGCCAACGCGCGTCGCGCCGCACGCGTCCTCACAATTGAACCCCCCATTGCCGCTGGCGGCGAATTATGACTGACGGCCCAGATACGCCCCTGCCCAACGCTCCCGCCCAAACTCCCGCTGAAACTCACCCGGAACTTCGCCCCGAACTCAGCCAATGGTGCGATGCATGGAAAACCGCGCTCCAGAATGTGCTCGCGCAAATCTCGGGAAAGCCCTCCGCCGAGGCTGACACCTTTGAAGCTTCTTCACAACCTCTTTCCGTTTCCGACTCCGATGTGTGGTACACCGTGGTTGTTGGCGGAGTCATTCGCGGCGAGTTGACCCTGCATCTGGCCGCCGCTTCCGGAACCCGTCTCGCACAAAAGTTTCTTGCAGAACCCGAGCCAGCCGCGGGAGCGGCCCCCGCTGAGACCATCACCGCCGAAAACAAAGAGGCTCTCGAAGAGCTCCTGCGCCAGATAGCCGGCCTCACCGCTACCGCCCTTTCCCAGTCGCTCGGCGGCGAAGTTCAGTTGCACCTTTCCGCCTCTGCCGCGCCTTCCTGGTCGTCAGACGCCATTGTCTGCCTTCGCACTCGCGACGAAGCCGGTAACTCCGTCGCGCTCGAAATTCAGATCAGTCCTGCACTTGCTACCGCGCTGCACGCTCGGGCTCAACCCGCGCCGGCCCAGACTCCCGCTGCCGAATCGACGTCGACCGCCTCTATTCCCGCTTCGAGTTATAGTCGCCTCATGGACGTCGGGCTCGACGTCAAACTTCGCTTCGGAACTCGCCGTATGCTACTTCGCGACGTACTCGCCCTCAGCGCCGGGGTCGTCATCGAACTCGACAACACCCTGCAATCGCCGGTTGATCTCTTGCTCGACGGTCGCGTCATCGCCCAGGGCGACGTGGTGGTGGTCGATGGTAAGTATGGATTACGCGTTACTGAAGTGATCGACCGGGCGCCATCCGTGGTCTCTCCAGGTTGACCCCGCTTTGCGAAGAGGTCTTAGCTCAGAATCGCGGATTTTGCCTCGCTTTTCGCCTTCTACGGTCCGTCGCTGGCTTTACTGGCCGATCAATTTGGCAAAGCGAACAGCGAACGACGAACAGCATCGAGTTCGAATCTATTTAAGGATCGCGCCATGTTTAACTTCTCAAAGCTGCGCACCTGGTCTCGATGGATGAAGCGCCGCCGACCTCGGCCCACGCAACCGCCGTGCTCCCTCGCCTCCTGCGCGCGTCCGCAAACGCTGTGGCAGCGCCTTCGCGACCGGCATCGCCCGAACGGCACCTATCTTCAAGGCGTTTTCTATTGCCGGCCCCAATGTCTGGAAAGCGCTCTCGTCGGACAACTCTCCCGTCTGCGCATCATGGCCGCAACGGCGCAGCCTCCCAATCGCATTCCTCTTGGACTGCTCATGGTGGCGCGCGGCAAGCTCAGCTATCTCGAAGTGAGCGCCGCCCTCGAGGCCCAACGTCGCGCCCACTACGGAAAAATTGGTGATTGGATTGAAAAGCTCGGTTTCGCCACCGAGCAGGAAGTTACCACCGCTCTAGCCTTACAGTGGGGATGTCCCGTCGCCTCTTCCCTCGATCTCTCGGCTCTGCAATCCTTCGGCAACATTCCGCTTCCCATCCTCGAGGCTTTTCACATGCTGCCCTTCAACTACGTCGCATCGACCAACACCCTCTATCTAGCTTTTGGAGAACGCGTCGACCATGCTGCTCTCTTCGCAATCGAAAAAATCCTCGATTGCCGCACTCAACCCTGCGTAGCAGGACGCAAAAACATTGCCCGGCAGCTCGACATCATGAGACAGATGCCCCGTCCCCACGATGTTGAGTTTGGGCCGATCAGCGATCTCTCTGAAATGGCGCGCATCGCCGCCAGCTACACCAACCGCCTGGCGCCAGAGCAGGTTCGCCTCAGCCGCGTCGGCCGTTTTATCTGGCTACGCCTCGATGTCAACCGCTATATCCGCTCCAAAACACGTATCGCGACCAATCTCGTCTTCCGCTTGGCCATTCCTGCTCCCACTCCAATCCCCTTCATCCGCCCAAGCGAGTCCCATTCGCTTCACAAATCGCATCGCCAATAATTTTGAGGAGATTTGGGTTCTTGACCGAGGGGAGCTTCGCCTAACACCTGTGACCTGCGACCTGTCACCCGCCCTACAACGTTCGCTTAAACAGCGGAACCGCCGCCACCAGCGTCACCACCGCAAAAATCGTCAGATAAACCATGTCCGGCACAATCGCCCCGAGCCCCGTTTCCTTCAGCAGCAGTGACTTGAATCCATGCACGGCATACGTGAACGGATCCACCTTCGCAATCGCGCGCAACCACGCCGGAAACGCCTCTACCGGATAAATCGATCCACTGGGAAAAAACAGCAGTGTATTTAGAATGCCAAACATCGCTCGCGGCACCAGCGGATCTTCAACTCGCGCCATCAACAAAAACATCATCGAATTAAACGCCAGCGAGGTGAGCACGATCATAACCAGCAGCCCCAACATCGTCGCCGGATTGAATATCGTTCCGACGCCTGCGATCAGCGATCCAACCACCGTAATCACCACTCCGGTCATCACCGCCTTGATCGCACCCGCTCCGTTCAGTCCGAAAACCAACTCGGCCTTCGTGATCGGAGTGACGAGATATCCCTCATGCACGCCCCGCGCCTTGTCGTCGATATAAAGCATGCCGCCGCCGATCATCACCGACACAAACATCGCCAGCGAAATCGAGCCTGGCAGCAGAAACTTCATGTACTCGATATATGGATACAGCTCTACCACCTCGAGCGCCGTTTGCTGCAATAGCCGCGGTGACACATCCGGCTGATTCAGCGCATCCGTCAGACTCGTCATTTCGTCTTCAAGTGTCGAGCTCATGAAGTTGTCGCTGTTGTCGACGATCAGCGCGATCCTCGGATGATTCTTCTCATACACCATCTTCGAATACTGCGCCGGAATAATCACCGCTCCCTGAATCTTCCCGTCGCGCACGGCCTCGCGCGCCTCGACCTCGCTGTTATAGGGAATCGGGACGAACGTCCGCATGTTCGCGCGCACCGCGTCAAACGCTTCTCTGATTCGGATGGCCTGCGTGCCGTGATCCTCATCCACGATTCCCATCTTCGCGTCGCGGATCTTTCCGCCAAAAGCATTCCCCAGCACAATCAGTTGCACCAGCGGCATCACCATCGACACCATCATGAGCGTCGGCGAGCGAAAAAACTTCCGCATCTCGCGCTCGATAATCGCCATCATCCGGTTCATGGCTGCAATCCCGGCCTCTGCGGCATCTGGTACCCATAGGCCTTTACCAATTCATCGCGCAACTGCCGCCCCGTGTAGTGGACGAACACATCGTCCAAAGTCGTGTTCTGCACGGTCAAAGTTTTCAACCCAACCTTCGCCACCACCGCCATCTCCACCAGATCGGTCGTCGTGCCCGATCCATTTGACGTCAACACTCGGAACATTCCCGCACTCTCGTTCTGCACCGAGGTCACTGCTGGCAATCCTTTCAAACGCTCTTCCCAATCCGCCGGAGGATGTTCGAACTGCGCTTCAATCACGGTCGATCCCGGCACGCTCGCCTTCAACGCCTCAGGAGTATCCAATGCCACCAGCTTTCCGTGATCGACAATCGCAATCCGATTGCACAGCCGGTCCGCTTCGTCCATATAGTGCGTCGTGATCAGGATGGTCAGCTTGCGTTTCGCCTTGATGTTCGACAGCATCTCCCACACCGCCACGCGCGACACCGGATCAAGCCCGGTAGTAGGCTCATCGAGAAAAAAAATCTTCGGACTATGCACCAACCCGCGCGCAATCTCCAACCGCCGCCGCATCCCGCCCGATAACGTCTTAGTCTGCGCTCCCCGCCACTTAGTAAGATCGACCGTTTCGAGTAACTCGTCGATCGCTTCCTTGCGCCGCTTGCTGGGGACGTCATATAGCTTGGCGTAAATATTCAGATTTTCTTCCACCGTCAAATCCAGATCGCTGGTCAATGCCTGCGGAATCACCCCAATCGTCCGCCGCACCGCGTCCGGATCGCGCGCCACATCATGCCCAGCTACTCGAGCCGCACCGCTGGAAATCGGAATGAGCGTAGTCATCATCCGAATCAAAGTCGACTTTCCCGCTCCATTCGGCCCCAGCAACCCAAAAATTTCACCTTCTTTGACCGTGAACGAAATATCATCGACCGCCGTGAACTCGCCGTATCGTTTCACGATATGTTCCACCTCAATCGCATTTGGAGCGTTCGCCGCCACGTCACCGCGCAAGCTGAGTTCCGCTGCCGCCACACTCAAACCGTTGGCAGTGTTAGCATTCGCCTTATTCAGATCCTCAGCCATAAATTTGTGTCTCTGAAACCCTGAAACTTTGAAACCTGCCCGCTAGCTTCCCTTCAATTGCTGCGGAGAAACCAACACCTCGGCCGTCATCCCGGGCACATACGCGCCCTTCGGATTGTCGAGACGTACCTTCAGTGCAATCGTCCGTATATCCCGCTTCCGCCGGCCCACGTCGCGCTGCGTAGCAAAATCCGCCTCCGCGGCTTTATAAAAAACTTTGCCTGGAATCACCGTGCCTCCGGGCAACCGCACCCGCATCGTGTCTCCAATGCCGATGTGATCGGCATCTGTCTCCGGAATCGCCGCGAACACCCAGGTGTCGCTGAAATCCACCACCGTCACAATCGCCTGTCCCGCATTCACCACTTCGCCTTCGCGCGCCGCCCGCACCAGCACCGTCCCCGTTACCGGCGCATAAATCTTCGTGTAGCCCAACCGCACTTCGGCCTCTTTCAACTGTGCCGTGGCATTCTCCACCTGTGCCCGCGTCGATGCCACCGTGCTCTGCGCCGCAGTAGCTTGATTGGTGCGCGCAATTGCCGAATTCAAATCCGCCTGCGCCGCCGTGACCTCCTCTTTCAGCGACTGCACCGTGGCTTCCTGCGCTTTCAAATTCATCTCCGCCTGCACTCGGTCCTGATCCGACGCTACGCCCGCCTCCGCCAATCCGATCGTCCGCCGACTGTCACTCTCCACTCGCGTCAGCGTAGCTTCCGCCTGCGCCAGTTGCGCCCGCGCTGCGGCCAGTTTTGCCTGCGCATTCTCCACATCGCTCGAGGTCGATCCCTTCGTCGATTGCCGCGTGTACTCGTTCGCGCTCATCTGCGACCGCATACTCGAAATCGTTGCCGCCGACGCGCGCTCCTCCGCCTCCAACTCCGATGGGTCCAACACAGCGATCAAATCCCCTTGCTTTACTTGCGATCCTTCCTCGACGAACAGCTTCAGAATCCGCCCCTGAATCTGCGGACTCACTACGATCTGGTTGGCATCCACCGTCCCCACCAAAACCAGATCGTTGCCGCGAGGCGTGGAAAAAAAGTAGTACGCCGAAGCAATCGCAAGAATGACCGCCAAAATAATCAGAAATTTATTGCGAGCACTCATCGTCCGTCTCCATAAATATCGCTGCTCTGCCAGTTCCGCTGCGGTCCCTGGGAACCCCGTGCCCTCTGTGGGCAAGCATTTTCTCGGCGCACTCGGCGGTGATCACAAGAACAGCGCCGCCGAAATAAACTCCAGCACAAACGCCCGCCGCTCCCGAATCCGCTGCTCAGATAAAGGATCGACCTTCGTCAGTGTCTTCGTGAGCGGAGCCGCGCTGAAGTAAAAAATAATGATTCCCACCAGCGTGGGCGCGAAATCCATCGGATTCACCGCGCGAAACTCGCCCGCCTCAATTCCCGAGCGCAACAACTCGCTCAGCTTCCGAAAAATTGGACGGAAATATTCCTTCGCCACGCGCTGCATCCGCCGGCTGGCTGTGCCCGCGCGCATCCATTCCGCCTGCACCACCCGTGGAAAGCGAGGATTTGCCGCGATGTAATCGAAATAAGCTCCCACATATTCCAGCATCTTCTGCCGCGGAGCCAGGTCGCTTTCGAGCACCGGCATCACCCGCGCCCGCAATCCTCCAAATACGTGGTCGAGCACCGCTTCATACAACGAGTCTTTATCTTTGAAGTAGTAATAAAGGAGGGCCTTATTGACACGCGCCGTCCGCGCGATCGCATCTGTCCGTGCCCCCGCGATCCCGTGCTCGGCAAATTCCGCAACCGCCGCCCGCAGGATCGAAGCCCGGCTCTCCTCCGGTTGCCCACGGGTTCCCAGCCGAGGAGCGCGCCCCCGGCTCACGCGTTTTGTGCCAAGGCGTGAACGACTTCCACCTCGGGTTCGCGAAGAGGACTTCATGTAATTAACCGGTTAGTTAATATTATAACACGGCTAACCGTCGTGCGCCTTAGCGGCCCTTGATGGTTATCGTTTTCAGCCAAGCGCACGGTGAAATCAGCGCCGCATCCATCACCCCTTAGGTTCAGCCGCGGGCGGTCCAAAAGGCCCGCAATGCCGCCCGCCCATGGCTTGACGAAACTTCTCCCGCTCCTCCGGAGTCATCCGCTCCCACCGTTCTTTCATGCGCCCGCGCCAGTGCATGCGCCGCCCCGATCCGCCCCGGAATCCGCCAAAAAGAATCTTGCACAGAATCAACAGTCCGAGCGCCTGCCAGAAGCCGATCATGTGCCAGCCAAACAAACCTGGCATCAGCCAGTTCCACAGTCGCATCACCACATAGCCAAACAGCGGCACGAACACGAAGAAGAACACTAAGCCAAACATCATCATCTTCACTACCCTACTCACTACGCTACCCGCCCAATTTTCTCTCATAACCTTCACCTCATTTCAAGAATTCATCGTGAATGGCCTGCAATCGCTCGCGCAAATGCAGCACCGCATAATGCTTGCGCGAAAGCAGCGTGTTCACGCTCACGCCCGTCTGCGCCGCGATTTCTTTGAAGCTCTGCCCCCTCAGTTCATGGGCGATGAAAACCTCGCGCTGCTCCTCCGGCAACTCATCGAGCGCTGCGTCCAGTTCTTCCAGCAACACGCCCCGCGCATAAAGCGCCTCCGGCCCGGCATCGGGAGAGGGCAGCAACTCTTCCAACTGGAGCGCCTCCCGATCCTCCGCCATCGTCGAGAGTGCCGGCTCGCTCCTCAGCGCCTCCCGCTTTTTCTTGCGGAAGAGGTCGGTGATGCGATTGCGCGCCACGCCGAAGAGCCACGCCGTGACCTGCTCCACCGGCTTCATCAGGCGATAAGCCTCGACCAGTTCGTAGAAGACATCCTGCAAGACGTCTTCCGCGTCCTCGCGGTCAGGCACACGCCGCCGTATAAAATTGCGCAGCCGGGATTCATCCCGCTCGATCGCCTCAGAGATCCGCTGGTCCTGATCCACCATCCCCCACCGTCGTTGCAGCGCCGCATCCATCTACCTATGTAGACGATGGAGCGCGCGAAATATTGTATGGAGATAAAGAGAAGATACAGGAAGGGATAATACGAACAGGCACTGGGAGTTGGGGCAACAGTCCGACCCGGATCAGTTGGGTAATCGTGATGCTGCGCCAACTACGGGTCAGTGAACTACCGACCGATGGGAAGATGCGATGGCTGAGAAAGACACCACCGCAATGAGCACCGTCAGTAACAACGAGAGTGTCGCGGACACGACTAACCGTGCAACGAACCCTGCAACCAGTGACGCATCTCGATAAATCGGCGACACGAGGGCAGCCGTCACGCTCGACCCCCCAAAACAAACACACGAGGCGCCCAGCCAGAAGATTGCCCACCGTTGCGCAATGGCTACGTCCGCCTCACGTCCACGTACGCCAAGCAAGTCACCCACCGTGATTCCTTGTCCAATGTAGTTCAGAAAGGTGAAGGCAGACGCAGCAGATAGCAACACGGCACAGGCTCCCAGCGCCCAGAACCGAACGGTGTATTTATCGTCGGTTAGTGGTTTCATTGCGAAGGAGTGTACACCTTGACCGATCAAAACTCCAGATGGGTGTTGAAAACAGGCATTAGCGCCACCTGCGATCTCACCCTAAATTATCGCGAAAGCTCACAAATCCAATTTACTTCCCAGGTCTTCCCACCATCCGCTGAGTACGACTGCTCCATGCGCGCTGAGTTAGGAGAGAGGTTGAGCCAGACGTAGCGCACCAGAATGGTTCGGCCTCGTAAGCTTTCCTGGTGAAAAAACTCGCCGCGATTGCCGGTAAACTGGCCCACCACGGGCGGCGCGTCGAGCGTCCCGTTATCCAGGTCGATGAGATAGATGCTCCACTGGTGCGACGTGGGGTTGTAGAGGCGGAGCGTCTGCGCCTTAATGCGAAGCTTCTTGTCGGCGGTCGAGACATCGAACTCCTCGAAGTTCGCATTGCTGTCGAGGAGTTTC
>Ga0187859_10000328_pt1 | contig 32369 bp, 29 predicted proteins | sample June2016WEW_10_1_2_FD_133019 | JGI IMG/M metagenome (GOLD analysis project Ga0187859, IMG submission 133019) | Peatland microbial communities from SPRUCE experiment site at the Marcell Experimental Forest, Minnesota, USA - June2016WEW_10_10 | ecosystem: Environmental > Terrestrial > Soil >...
CGGCTCTCGATAAGCTGAAGCTGGAAGGTGACGAGCAGATCGGTGTCAACATCGTGAAGCGCGCCATCCAGGAGCCTCTGCGCCAGATCGCCGAGAATGCCGGCGAAGAAGGTGCCGTGGTTCTAGGCAAAATCAGCGACTCGAAGGACATCAACTTCGGCTACAACGCCCTGACCGGCGACTACGAGGACCTGGTCAAGGCCGGCGTGCTCGATCCTACGAAGGTAGTGCGCACCGCACTCACCAACGCCGGCTCCATCGCAGCCCTGATGCTAACCACCGAAGCCCTGGTAGCGGACATTCCAGAAGAGAAGAAGAATGCTCCCCAAGGCGGCGGCCACGGCGGCGGCATGGGCGACATGTACTAAGATCAGCTGTCAGCTCTCAGTTGTCAGCTGTCAGTTAAATCAAAAGCCCCGCTCGAAGTTTCAAAGAGCGGGGCTTTTTTTGTTTTGGGCGGAGTGTTCCACGTGGAACACTATGCAGTTTATTTTGTACGTATGGTTATGTATGCTATCGACTACAAGTGAAACGGAAGAAACGAGTTAAGAGGCGCGGGAAAGTCGCCGTCCTGAGGGCTTCCGGGGACGTGGAACAAGAGTCCGCGGTGAGCCTCCGCAAGCAATGGCGGGAGCGGCGGCTGGCGCTTATTCTCTGGCGCGAGTTACCCAAGAAGCGGGTAACGCTGAAACTGGACGCCGATGTGCTGGCCTGGTTCCGGGGGATGGGGCGGGGATACCAGTGGGAGATTAACAAGAGGCTGCGGAAGGCGATGGAAAGGGAGCGGCGGGCTTTGAGCGGCGGGCCCCCAGCGACGATCCGTCAGATAGAATAGCCCGCCCGCAAGGCGATTTTCTTGAAGGCCCGGCATTAAGCACCCGTGCGCCAGAGTTGTCGCACCACTCTGTATGAGTACCAGCTGTCTGATAGGAACACGTGCATCAAGGCGGCGAGCGCTATGACTTCAGCGACAAACGCGACGCCGCCCCAATCAATCCAAGGAGTATTCGCGTAGGCCTTCGTCACCGCCGCGACGGGCAGACCGTAATAGACGAGTATCGACAGCAACTTAAGCAGTATGTAATAGAGAATCCCCAAAATCCGGACCCACCATCGGCGACCCCTGATCGCGGAAAGTTGGTCGATCGCCAGCTGCGCTAGGGGAGCCACCCGGTTCAAGCTAGGTATGCGCCCGATGTCGAACCTCTCTCGCGCATCCAATCCCGCCTCCGCGGGTGAACCCTGGTGGAGCAAATCGATCATTCTCTGGACTTGCACTCCGGCTCTTATCACTTGGGCATGGGCGGCCGCGAACGCGACGGCTAGCACAACGAGAAGGTAGAACACAACAGGATAGAAGAAGTGCGGGTCAACGTGGCCCAAGCCGAATGGCAGCGACAAGCTGGAGTATTTATCCGCACCCGTCCCGTGGGGCAGTACCGCGACGAAGGCGACAGTCATAAAGGCGAGCCAGACGCGGTTGGCCACTTGCGTTTGCACAGACACGCCGGCGGCAAATTCCTTTATGTCCCCGCGGAGATCGTTGTTGTTTGCAGCCTTTGAAGGGTCCATTCGCGTTCAAGTATATGCCGGGGCGAGTGGCCCACACGACGCGCTTTCCGTTGGGTGCAACATTTGAGGTCGGCGGCCAATTTCAACTGGATGGCTCTGACCTTCGGGGGCTAAACAGCGTGCTGAAAAAGTCATGCAGTAAGCGGTGGTTCGCTCAGCGGTGCTGAAGCCGTCGTCAGAATCAGCGCTTTTATCGCAGCGGTAAACCGCTGCGCCACCCAAAGGCAAGAACAAAGGCGAGTTTTTCAGCAAACCGTGAGGCACAAATTTTTTCAGCAAACTGTGAGGCAATAAGGAGAAACGCATGCCGCAGTTCTAGAGCACTGCGCCAACCCAAACCAAAATCATTTAGGCCAGGTATGAATGTCAATGCCATAAGCTTTTGGGTGGCGCAGCGCTTTCAGCGCTGCGATTCAGGCTGCCGAATCCGACGGCTTTAGCCGCTGAGGGGCGACATCCAGCGCGGTGCCAACACTGGCCGAACTATATGGGTATTGCTCGGCAGTCCCAGCCAACCCTTTCTTCACTGGGTTCAAATGAATGTACTGCCGGAAGGCGCAGTACTCCTGCCAGTCCCGCACGCGACGATCATGGTAACTTTTCTCCCATATCTCACCACCAAAAGCTAACTCTCTTTTGGCGCGGAAGGAGAATCCTCCCTTGATTAGTTGCAGAGCTCGCTCCAGAGTTAGTGTCGGAGTAATCAGGAGATGGAAATGGTCGGGCATTAGCACAAACTCATGGAGAAGATATTTTTGTTGTTCTCTGTAACTCAAAAGAACCTGCACAAACAAATCAGCCATTCTGTTGGATTGAAAGAGGCTGTGTTTCTGAAAGGTTGCAGTGGTAATGAAGTAGGTGCTGAATCCAGTATTACCTCTTGGTGGTGCGGCCATCTCAACCTCAGCGGCTAAAGCCGTCTTCTGTTCGCAAACTTATCGCAGCGCTGAAGCGCTGCGCCACCCAAAAACGCAGATCCTACTTAGAGAATTGGACGACGGTATCAAAACGGGAAAGCACAAATAGCTCTAGCGGATTCGGGCGAACGCGGCGGCTTGATTCTGAGGCCGCGCACCGCGCTCGCCTTTGTTCACTGTAGATAGCTCATCCCACTTTCTGCGCGATGGTGATGGTGTATCCATCCCCATCTTCGAAGCCGAACTCCCTCATGCCGTAAAACTGGTCAGTCACAGGCATCGAGATTTTCGCTCCCGCTTTCTGCACGCGATCGAGGACCGCTTGCAGGTTGTCCACCTCCATGTAAAGCGTGAAGCTTCCGCCGATGTTCGCCGCGAGTTGGGGATATTCCGCGGCAACCGTCTTTTGATCGTTGAAGAAGATCTCAACCGCTCCGTTCGAGACCGAGGCGAAGACGTAAGGCGACTGCTCGGGCACGGTGATGGCTTTTTCCAGGCCGAGAATTTCCGTATAGAACTTCAGGCTGGCTTCGACATTGCGAACAACTAGATTGGGCGTGAGTTTCTTGATCTGCATAGGTCTTCCTCTCTTTTATAGATCGAACCGTAAATTGAATCGTGAATTGAATTCCGGACGGTGTTCGTCATGAAGGACGATGGCGCACACTTCCGGTGTGCTCGCATCTCCTCCATCCACGACCCTTGCGAGGAAGGACGTAGGTAGGAACCCTCATTGTCGGTGGCGCCAAGGCTCAGCGGCGCGCGGGTCCCGCGAGGTACGTCGAAAAGGATACCACGGAAGTCAAGCCCCTTCGTGCCCAGGAATGCCGCATATGAGTAGCAATCTGCGCAGAGGCGCGGGCAAGCCGTCTCTCGGTGAGCGATACAATAGCCGCTCTTGGCCCAATTACCCTGACTCAAGTGCCGAGGAGGCATAATGGCGCGCAGCGGAATCTTTTCGGGGATCTCTCGCGATTGTCTTCTGGACTCGTTGCGAACCACCGTTGCTGCGGTCATCGCAATGGTGTTGGCTCGCCTCCTCAAGCTGCCGGAATATTATTGGGCGCCGATCTCGGCCATCGTCATTGTCCAATCTACGATTCCTCCGCTGACGCTCGGATGGCAGCGCTTTGTCGGAACGGCGCTAGGCGCGGCCCTCGGCGCGGCCCTGGCTACTTTCTTCAGCGCCAGCGTTCCGGTCTATGCGCTGGGAATTCTCCTGTGCGGATTGCTGTCATGGTTATTGCGCGTCGGCGGCGCATACCGGTTTGCGGGGATCACCTTGAGCATCGTTCTGTTAATTCCACATACGAGCCGTCCATGGATCGCGGGATGGCACAGGTTTCTCCAAGTGTCGCTCGGGATTGCGGTTGCACTGGCGGTAACCATGCTATGGCCGCTGACGAAGAAAAAAGGATGAAAAAGGCCTCCCCCACTTCGGTGGGGTTCCAATAAAACCATTCGTTCGCTAAGATCTGGAACGATTTTCTGCTCAACAGATGCAAAAGATTTCTCCTGCAAAAATGACGCCTGGTCCTGAGAGAACCATGCTATAAGGAAGGGTCGTGTAGAGTAGAGGTTGCAATCCCTTCCCCTGGTGTTTCTTCGGCTTAATAACTGCTATTTCTCGGTTAGTGGCCTGGTGGCCAATTTCCTATTGGAGTAACCAATGGTAATGTATTTCCCCTTGTGCGGGATGGTTAGACGCACAAGCTTTCGCTATCGTCTTTCCGTGCTCACTGCCCTTCTGGGCATCGTGTTGGTTTCAGCTTCGTCAGGACAAGTTTCGCTCGTGACCGGCCGCGCCGACAATCAACGGAGCGGCGCCAACCTCAATGAAACGCTGCTCACGCCGAGCAACATAAATAAGAATAGTTTCGGCCTTCTGTTCAACTATCCAATTGACTATCAGGCGCTGGCGCAACCGCTCTACGTGCAAAACGTGAACATCAACGGACAAGGCGTTTTGCACAACGTCGTTTACGTCGCGACCATGGCTGATTCGGTCTTCGCCTTCGACGCCGATAGCAATGCCGGCTCGAATTCGGCGCCACTATGGTCAGTGAACTTCACCGATCCTGCCAACGGAGTTACGCTGGCGAGCGGCGTGAACTTGCCTTGCTCCGGCGGCCAGACCACCGGTTTCACCGAAGAAGGAATCGCGGGCACACCGACCATCGACAGCAATACCGGCACGATGTATCTCGTCGCGAAGACGGTCGAAAATGGCGTGGTCCGCCATCGCCTGCACGCGCTCGACATCACCAGCGGAGCGGAAAAATACGGCGGCCCGATTCTCATCTCTGCCACCAGCGTGAGTAACCAAGAACAAGTCACCGTCTTCAACAGCTTGCACCAGTTGAATCGTCCCGGCCTGCTCCTGTTAAATGGCACGGTTTATATTGCCTTCGGTTCTAACTCCTGCAACGACGACAATAGCGGATGGGTGTTAGCCTACGATGAAACCAGCCTCGCGCAGACCGCGGTCTTCAATACTTCGCCCGATCACGGATTGACTTCGATCTGGCAAACCGGCAATGGCATCGCCGCCGATGAAAATAACAACATCTTCGTCGAGACAGCGGAATCCTGCACCAGTTGTTACAACATTCCACAAGGCGGACAAACTTACAGCAACAGTGTGCTCAAGCTCGACCCGACTTATCTGACAGTGGGCGATTACTTCACTCCGTGGGATGTGGCTTTCCTCAATGCGAACGATCTCGATTTGAGTTCGACCGGAGTTCTCATCCTTCCCGATCAAGACGGACCGTATGTCCACGAGCTCGTCGCTGCCGGCAAACAGGGTTTTGTCTATGTGCTGGATCGCGACAACATGGGAATGTACTCTTCCTCCGGCAACGACAGTCAGATCATTCAGGAATTCCCGTTGATTCCCGGAGAGACCAGCGCCCAGAAAAAAGATGTGTTGTTCAGTTCTCCCGCTTACTGGAATAACACTGTCTACTTCGAACCCGATGCTTCTCCGCTATTGGCCTTTCCTCTATCCGGTGGAACCTTAGGCTCGCCCATCACCACGGCCCAGAGCTATACCGGAGCTCACTCGCCCTCGATTTCGGCGAATGGCAGTACCAACGGAATCCTGTGGGCAATCAGCGGCAATAATCTGTACGCCTTCAATGCCACCACGATGGCGATGCTTTACAACTCCAATCAGAACAAAGCTCGCGACCAATTGCCTACAGTCGCGCATTTCGCGACGCAGACGGTGGCAAACGGCAAGGTTTATGTGGCCACACGAACGACCCTCCAAGTCTACGGGCTGTTTCAGAGTCTGATGTTGGTCGGCGGCAACAGTCAGAGCGCTCAAATACTCACAGCGTTACCCGCGCCGCTTCAGTTGCAGGTGATCGACCCTTACAGCGGCGCTGGAATTCCGAATGTGACCGTGACCTTCAGCGACGGCGGCAAGGGCGGAGTGTTCGATCCCGCCAGCGTCCTTTCCGACGCCAATGGCAACGTGTCGACCATTTACACTCTCCCTAAAATCACAGGCACCTACACCATTACCGCCAGTTCCACTCTGGCAGGAAGTTTGACATTCACGGAAACCGCGCTGCCTGGGCCGCCCACAAAAGTTGTGATCGCGACCGGGAACAAGCAATCGGGACAAGCAGGGTCGATCCTGCCTAGCCAGTTAAAGGTTAAGGTAGAGGATGCCTACAGCAACGGCGTGCCAGGGATTACTGTCACGTTCGTGGACAATAGCCATGCGGGCACGCTGATTCCCACCACCGCCGTATCGAACGCCAGCGGATTCGCGCAGGTCAGTTACCAACTTCCGAACGCAGACGGGACCTACAAGCTCACGGCGAGTGCACCCGGAGTCAAGACCACGGCCCTCTTCACGGAATACGCCACCGGCACAGCGCCGGCAGCTTTGGTTGTGGTCTCCGGAAACAACCAGACGGCCCCAGTAAATTCGGCATTGCCGCAATCTTTGGTCGTGCAGGTCAACGATGCATCGGGTAACCCGGTCGCGGGTGTTTCGGTTGTATTTTCCGCGACTTCCGGAACCGTGACCGGGAGCCCAGCCACTTCAAACTCGAGCGGAACAGTTTCTGTCAATTACACAACCGGTAGTTCGGTCGGCGCGGTCACGATTAGCGCTGCCGTCAACGCCTTGAACACGCAATTCTCCGCGAACGTTGGCGCGGGTGCGCCAGCTAGTGTCACCGTCAGCGGCGGCGCCAATCAGTCCGGAACGGCGGGCACGACTTTGCCTCAATTATTAAGCGCAGTGGTAGCCGACCAGTATGGCAATCCGGTCTCCGGTGTTGCCGTCACCTTCAGCGATGGCGGCGCCGGAGGGTCATTCTCCTATGCCAATCCCGTGACTACCAACAGTGCTGGGACTGCGAGCCAGTACTACACGCTGCCGCCAGTTGCGGGTACGATCAGCGTTAATGCGACCGCAGCCGGAGTAACCAATCCCGCAGTCTTCGCCGAAAGTTCATTTCCCGGACCGCCCGCCATCGCCTCGGTTAGCAGCGGAAATAATCAGTCCGCCACCATCGCGACCCAATTGCCCCAGCCACTGACCGTTCTCGTGACCGACCGTTTCGGCAATCCCATTCAAAATGTCAGCGTTACTTTCAGCGACAATGGCGCAGGAGGCACGTTCTATAATCCGAATCCCGGCCTCACTGGCGCTTCGGGAACCGTCTCCCAAACTTATCTGCTCCCATCAACCGCCGGAACGATCACCATCACCGCAACCGCCAACGGGGTGAACACCCCCGCCGTCTTCACCGAAAATTCGACGGCCGGAAACGCGGTCAACATTGCCATTACCCGCGGTAATAATCAGTTCGCGCCTGCCGGAACTCAATTGCCGCAGAACCTCGTCGTGCTCGTAACTGACCAATACGGAAATCCCGTAGCCGGCGTGAGCGTCGCCTTTAGCGACAATGGAGCCGGAGGCACTTTCGCGAACCCCAATCCCGGCGTGACGGACAATACCGGCTCGGCGACGCAGATGTATACACTTCCGCCGACGCCAGGCACCGTTTATATCAGCTCCTCCGCCGCTGGAGTAGCCAATCCCGCCATCTTCACTGAAACCGGCCAGTAGCGGCGAAGTCCCCGTTATAGCTACCAGATTGTTGACCGCTCAACTACGGAATGCGCTGGATGTGCCGACAACGGCTTCCTCGCGCAAACTATCATCTGGATGATTTCTGCACTTCGAGGAATCACATAGAACACAGAGCGCAGGAGGCTTTCCGATGGCTTTAGCAAAACTTACTTTACTTTCCACGCTTCTTTTTTGCGCGGTTTGGGTCGCAGCGCAGAGCGCACCTGCTGGAGGAGCGGCGCCCAGCGGATCTTCAGGGAGCGCGGGCCGGGCAACTCCGGGCGCAACCACGCCTTCGGGCAATGGCCAGACCGCGACGCCGCCGGGAGGCACGTCGACTCCTACCACTCCGAGTCCGACCCCGGGGACCGTCCCTGGATCGAACTCTCCGAACCCGCCGACGCCGGGCAGCAACACGCAGCCTTCGAGCGTGAATCCTAACGCGCCGCACACCAGTCCGGGTGGTGGCCCCTGCGGAACGATGCCGGGAACAACCGGCGGAACAACGCCCAATACGGCCAATTCCGGTTCGTCGAACTCGGCGAACACTGGATCATCCAACTCTGGCTCGTCCTCAACTCCAGGCAATTCCGGAACGACATCTTCGAGTGCGCCTTGCCCGCCCGCTAGCGGAACGAGCACACCACCTTCGAATTAATAGTTTATAGGGGATAGCTTCGGCTTCTCCTTTTTCTGCGCGGACCCGACTCTCTCCGGGTCCGCCTTTTTATTGGGCCCTGTACGCCTCACGGTGTGGCAGACAGCATCGGCAGATCCCGCCCACTAGTCGCTGAGTAGATGCTGCAAAGGTCACGACTTGCGCGGCATAGCCATTCGGTTTGTGATGAGGAATTATTAGCTGCGCAAAGGGCGAGGGCGGGGCGAATTAGCTACGCGAACGTTTACGTTTCGGAGCCGCGCGTTTCGCTCGCGGGGCGGCGCCAGTAACTCGCCGCCCGCGTTTCTTGGCGGGACGCACAGTTCGCGCTGAAGCTGGCTCGGTAGCGGCGGCTGTATTTGCCTTTCGGCGAGTACTGGTCGTGAGCGTCTTCGAAAGTGGAGGTGAATTCTCAGTGCCTTCGCGAGCGAGAAGTCCCTGCGCAACATTGGTAACTGCGCCCGCCGCTTGACCCAGTTTGCGCGCAACTGTGCTTAGGAGGGGCTCCTTCGTGTCCGCCTGTTTCCTGGTTCCCATTGGACTTGCCTATCAAGCTTTCATCCAGCAAAAAGGAGTCCCGGCCCACCGTGGGCCGGGACTTCCAGGTGGTCCTTATCGTTACGAAGAACGACTAGGAGGCTTTGCGTGAACGATCGCGGTCCTGATCGTTCATGTCGTCGCCGCCCTGTCCGCTCTTCTTCTGCTTCTGCGGATATTGCTGGCCAGACTGGCCAGACTGGCCGGATTGGCCGTGCTGACCCTGGCCGGGCTGGCCGCCCTGCTGTTGCTGGCCCTTGCCGCCCTGCCCAGATTGACCGCTCTGACCCTGTCCGGATTGATTGCCCTGCTGATTCTTCTTATCCATATCATCTGCCATAAATATTTCCTCCTGAGTAACACGGGGCTTCCTGCCCCATCGGAATTTAATCGCCAGAGCTTAGTTGCCGCAAATGATTGCCAAGGTTGGGAGAAATTTGTGAATCTGGTCGTTCAGTTTTGGTGATGGGAGAGGGCCGACAGAATAAATACCGAGCATCGGAAACACGGATACGCCGACGGCGTGAATGGGTCAGGTTCGGCCAACATTCACGCCCATCGACGTCCATGTTTAAACTCAAAGGCCTCGCGCGGATCTTTCGCGGACGGCGGCGAATAAGTTAGACAGAAGTGCCGCGACGCGTGAGATGCGCGAAAAGCGAAATAACAAACAGCACCAGGAACACAAAGAACAGAAGCTTCGCGACTCCCGCAGCAGCAACCGCTACCCCGGTGAAACCCAGAACACCGGCAATCACCGCGATTACCAGGAACATTAGCGTCCAATAAAGCATGATGCCTCCTTCGAGTCGAATGTGGTAAATGGACTATAACCGCGATGTGATAGCCGGCGAATCCACTTCAACCTGTATTTCGCCTTCCGCTGGGCTGTAAGCCACAAAAAGCATCCTTCAGAAAATGCGTCTTTTGACAATACGAGGCACTATTTGCCGTGCACCCCGGCACTCTGCCTCGCATCTAAAGTCTGGCTGGGCGTTCTTAGAGCCGACGGTCGGGCTCTCGAAGATGAACAGTGTCAGAGAATTGGCCGAGGATATGAGGTAACGAAGTTCAGATTTTTACTGTTTCTCTGAATGGAACCGATAGTTATCTAGGCCGATGCGGACTTGCCGGCTCCTGGCTCCCGATTCAGAGCTCTAAGAACGCCCCGTTTGACCGACCTTCGCCCCTACTTTCGCACTCCGGCTATCTCCGGCAAGCAATAAAATCTCTGCTGCTAAATTTCCCGAGCCGCTTCTTTTGGGAGCGTCTTTGCCTGCATGCCTGTCAGCCTGCCGGCGTCATATTTGTCTGTCACGTCATACCAGCGAATGCGCGCCATCTCTTGAAACATGCGCGCTCCATCAATTAGCGGATTGATCCGCGTGCCTTCGCTGTGCGCCCAGCGCACCGGAACTTCGCGTACGACAAAACCAAACTTGCGCGCCAGGAAAAGAATCTCCGGATCGAACCCCCAGCCTTCAATCCGCTGCAAAGGAAGAATTGCTTGCACGGCCTGGCTGGTGAATGCCTTGAATCCGCACTGCGTATCTTTGAAGCGCAGCCCGAGGACGAGCCGCAGCAATAAATTAAAAACTCTTCCGAAAAGCTGACGAGCCAGCGATTGGCGCCTGGTTTGTAGTTCCACTTGCACCCACCGCGACCCGATGGCGATGTCTGCGCCCGCGGCGATCGCCTCTAGCAGCTTGGGCATTTCTTCAATCGGCGAAGATAGATCGGCGTCGCTGAACACTACGACATCGCCGTGCGCTTGCAACATTCCATGGCGCACGCTATAGCCCTTGCCGCGGTTGCCAGGATTCTCCACCAGTCGCAATCTGCGATCCCGTTCGGAAAAGCTGCGGACTAGCTCTGCGGTGTTGTCACGCGATCCATCGTTGACTACGATGACCTCGGCATCCCAACCCTGTTCGTTAACGTAGGCGAGAACCTTTTCCAGAGTTGCTCCAAGGCGTTCGCCTTCGTTATAGGCTGGAATGACAATGCTATAGGTTGTATCGCTCAATTTTTGCTGCCCCTTTTCGTAAGTCGACTCAATTTAAAGTCCGGCGACTTGGATCTTATTTTCCACTCGTCGATTCCCGGCGAAATACTTGGCGATGTCGTTTGCGGCTTCGCGCTGCTTGTCGCTCGTAACTGTGCCCGTCAGCACAACCTCATTGTCGTCGGTTCGCACTTCGACCCTGGCATCCGCAAGGGCTGCCTCCGAACTTAATCCATCTTCAATCAGCCGCTCGACCTCAGGAGTAGTTAACTCCCAAGATGATTGCGCCTGTGGATATCCAGTCTGGTGGGTCGTTTGTGCTGAAGGAAAAACCGGGGCAATACCGTCGGCAGACACAGCCGCGGATTCCCGAGCCTGACCAAAGCACCATCCGGCGAGCAAAAGCACTAACATACATACTGCGCTTTTCATAAGTCACCTCCTGATTGCAACCTGCTTTGGGTGGACGAATGTTTTTGCCCGGGAGCGACGGCTATCGTTCCCGCGGCCAGCGAATCTCGCCAACCACCCCTGGCAGATTCCACTTCCGATTGTTTTTGCAATACTTGCGCAGCCTGAGCCAGCGTCAGGTTGTCAGGCACTTGGCGAAAATCAGTTCGACTCTCATCCTGTTCCACGGAAATAGTCTTGAAGAAAAGGGCTTTTCCATGCATGTTGACGTGCAACAAACTGATCTCCCAATGCTGTGGCGATACTTCCGACTGCTTGACGTGAAACTCTCCACCTTTATCGAGGTAGCCGAGCAGGCCGCCGCCAAATTTCACTTCCCGCATAAGATGGCCTTCAATTTCGGCGAGCCTGTCCTCCTTGAGGTTGATCCAGATTCTTCCTTCCATGGCGTGAAAGACTGACGCTTCCCGCGTCGGGGGGTAGAAGTTCGGATTCGGTTCGAAGAGAAGCTCCACACGATCGTCCCTGCGCTGTCCATACCTAACTTTCAACGCCTCGGGCAGCATCTTGAACAAATCTTCTGTCTGATGAGCGTCTTTTTGTTGGGCGCGTTGCTGCTTTTTCGTTTCATCTGGTTTATTGAGCAGGTTTGCAATACGGCGGTCTTCTCGCTTTTGTTCTTCTGGGGTCAGCGGACGACCATTGATCGAGAGTACGCGGTCAAGCTCTCCCTCTTTCGTCTGGACTACGCACTTCACCTCTTCTTTGCCCCCTTGAATTGTTTTTAGATGAAACATCCAGTGCGAGTGGTCATCGGCCTGACCTCTCAGCTCTCCATCGACAGCACGACGCAACAATTCGCTAGCGGGCATTGGTTGATCTGGCGAAGTACCCTGTGCCATCCCTGGCGTGCAAAAAGGCAACGTGCAGAAAATCAGGATCGCCGCCGCCATCACTCGAGGCATCGCCAGTGCACCTCGAATTTTCAGTCCTCTCCCGCTTTGTCTGATGGAAGACACGCCAATGGTCTCGAACGTTTCTTAGTAAGAATAAAGAACGCAGAGCCGCAAAGATATAAAGTGCCTTCTGTAGGCGGTTCCAATGTTTACTGGAGTTATATCAGGAAGGTAACTCAGCGATAGTTGGTGAGCGGACACAAGTCACCTGCGGCCGCTCACCCTCAAAGCAACTACTTAGCTTGCCTTACGTTGTCGCTCGATGTCGCGCTCACGCTGCGCGTTCGCATCGTCGATGCCGACAGAAGGATTCCAGTCATCAACCTGCTTGGTGGCTGCGTCTTTCGTGAGGCCGTATCTCTCTTGGATCTTGCCGACAAGGATGTCCTTTTGGCCCGCGATCACGTCCATATCATCGTCGGTAAGTTTGCCCCATTGCGTCTTCACGGAGCCTTTCATCTGCTTCCACTTGCCTTTCGCCTGATCCCAATTCATTGTCCTGTCTCCTAGATAATTAAGGTAATGCAGCGTCTGACATCGTATGGATCGAGCAATTACACTCGCCCCAATAACACCAAGACCAGCACGATGACAACCACCAACCCGAGCCCGCCACTGGGGTAGTATCCCCATCCACTGCTATAGGGCCAGGTTGGCAACGCACCGACGAGCAGCAAAATCAAGATGATCAACAGAATGGTTCCCATTTCATTTCTCCTTTTGATCTAGATGCCAATTGTGTGAATCGCCTATTTGATCCGCCCTGTTTGCCTTGCGTCCCACGAGTCATTTCCCTCTTGGGCATAAGTGATCTGGCTCCACGATAACGGACGACAGCGAGAGACAGAATCGAATGAACCTTGTAATCTAATCCGCTGTTTGCTGTAGGCTTTCACGCGATATGTGGGATTCGCCGTCAATCCAACCCGTATCAAAGAGCGGTCACGAAATACGCGAAAGGGGCGCACCATGATTCGTAAACTTAAGTCCGGCGAGTACCGGTTGTATTCGCGCAAGAAAAACCCAAAAACGGGACGCAGGCGGAACCTCGGAACCTTTGCAACAAGAAAGGCAGCTGAAGCTCACGAGCGCGCGGTCCAGTATTTCAAACGTCACTAGACCGAGCGACCTGAGCTCGGGGCTGCCCATTTACGAAGACCGAAGTTAGTGAGATTCCAGCTTGCCCTGTTCCTGCCTTGCTTGGTGAGAATACTTTCGCACTGTGGCGAGAAATGGCTCGCTGCCCTCTGGCGGAGCTACTCTGCCATTGAGAATATCGTCAAACGGCACCATATGCCCGTACAGCACTCGTGTCTCATCCTTATCTTGAGTAATCGCTGAACCATTCAGGTCGATACCGGCAAAAAGACCGCGCGCGCGCGAATAAGTCAGCACTTCTGCTTGCATCTTCCAGTCGGTGTCAGCGCCAGCGTCACGTCCAACTGGGCCGGCAGCTGCCGAAGCATCCGCCCCAAGCTTGAATTTGCTGGCCAGCAAATGCTGCATTCCCTGATCGTTGGTGACCACCATCACAAGATCGATAGCCTGGCCTCCGAGTTGCAAGCCCCAGCTACCGCCGGTCACGGTGATAGGAGCCGGTGCGCTCCAACCATGCTCCGTACGGCACGTTGCGATCCCCTTGCCATGATTGCCGCCAAAGCCGACCGCAATTTTCACCATCGACGGAACTACCGCAATGCACTTTGCGTCGGACATAACCTTGTCTGGAATTGCTTTGTCGGGGGTGCCCATGATCTCGCTGAGAACGTCCCCGGCTTTTTCAATTCGCTTGGTGACGTCGGACTTGTCTTCGGCCCAGCTCGTGCTTGCCAAAGCCAGAACAAACATGGCCACCAAAGCGAGGCAACTGCCCACCCTTTTTTGTGATTTCATTACACGGCCTCCTGTTGAAAACTCTTAAGGTGATAGATATTTCTTCACCTCTCAAACTATCGTCGTAAGGCTTTATCGACCATCCGGTGCGAGCTGTAAATTAACGGCCCGCATGACCCTACTCTGCGCGGACGCAAAATCGCTAAATCTGTTTGAATGTCGAAAGGCGTCCAAAATTGGCATTTTTCAACCTCTCTCTTCTCTGAGATGAATACAGCGATTACCGTAGTCCCTATTTCCGACGCGGGGTGTAAACTCGATTCAAGACGTAAGAAATGCAAACGAAGATGGCAGTCGCGAGGGTATGACTCTCGCCCCGTCCAGCCTTATATCAATTCAATCTATGAAATAGATGGAGAGTTTTGTCCTCTCTCGAAAGGAGAACTCGAAATGAAACTGGAAAAAAAGGAATTTGAACCAAAGAGCATGAGCAGCATGAGCATAGATCGGCCCGTGCAATCGCTCAAGACTCCGTCCGATATGGAAGAGCAGGTCCGCCGCCGCGCCTATGAACTCTACGTGGAACGGGGCAGCGTTGATGGCTTTGAAGTCGAAGATTGGCTGCAAGCGGAGGCCGAACTTCTCGGTGCTCGGCGCACTGGCAGGGCCGCGTAAAATCAATCCCGTTGCGCGACTGGAGAGCAGCGGACCGGTGCGAATCGCCTGCTGCTTTCCAGCTTTCCGTTTGCTCCCGCCGAATGAGCCAGTCTTAGGCTCGTCGAAAAGCCCGCCAACCGCTATCTAGGCCAATCCGCATCTAAGCGCTACCGATCCCTCGCGGGAGATCGGCACCCTGCGGGCGCGGACTATGAGCGTGAGGCTTTCGAAGATCAAAACTGCGGCAGCACGCACTTATCGTGATGCGCTTAAGGACGAGACGTTCGCGGCTGCGGCTGCGTTGTCCTATTACACCGTGGTTTGCGCGTTTCCGGCGTTGATCCTGCTCTCCGCCGTAATGGCCTACATTCCCCTTCCAAATTTCTTTGCGGATGTGCTAGTGGCAATGACGCGAGTATTGCCGGCGGACGCTGTGATGCCGACGGTTTACTCCGTGCTCATCGGAGTGCTCGGTGCGAACCTTCGTGCCTGGCTTTCGCTCGGAACGCTCGGCACGCTTTGGCTCGTTTCCTCCACATTCGACGGAATGATCGATGCGCTTGACGCCGCCTACGGTGCGTTCGACGACCGCCCATTCTGGAAAACGCGGCTTCTGGCGTTGGGTTTGGCCGGCATAACTGGCGTTCTCCTGATCTGTGCGGTCGCCACGATGGTGGTCGGTCCAAAGGTGGGCGAGTGGATTGCGGGCAGAATGTCATTGTCCGGTGCGTTCATCACGTTTTGGCCCTTCATTCACAAGACGATTGCCATCGGCTTCGCCGTACTAGCAGCGCAGTTTGTTTACTTCCTCGCTCCGAACGTAAAACAACGGTTTCGCGCGACGTTGCCCGGCGCAGTTCTTTCCGTCGCCTGCTGGATGGGGCTTTCGTGGCTGCTCGGAGTCTATTTTCGCCATTTCGCGAATTACAACCGGATCTATGGAACCCTGGGCGGCCTGATGGCGTTGATGACGTGGCTCTATTGGGCCTATTTTATTTTCGTGGTTGGCGGGGAGCTCAATGCCGAGTTGCAAAAGGAAAACCGCAATGAACCCTTGCGGCAACAAGACGCGACTTCCAGCGCGCTAAACGAGGATATTGCGGCGTAACGCAGATTAAGTTCGCTAGTCGTCCAATCAAAAACTTGGCGTGAACTTTTCCATCCACGGAGATTCCGCCAACTTCGTCGCGCGTCACGCTCACCGACCACCTTTTGTTGATCTGGTAGTCGCCCTGTACGATTTCAGTTCCTGGTTGCGAAAGATCGGTGGAAAAAGTGAACAAGAAATTCCTGGTCACGCGCTGCTGGATCGCTGCCCGCGCCGACGGATTCTGATTATTTCCGCCGAGCAGTGGATCGATCTGCAAACTCGAAATGCCCGCCAGTTGCTGAGGAACGCCCACTGTGCAAGCGAAGTTGGAATGCCGTTGAAAAGAGTTGAGTTGGTGACCCGAAAACGCTGGCCACAAAAAGCTCTTCTACGGGCGCGACGGCGTGCGCTCGCTTCGGCAATGTCCTACTACAAGATAAAGAACGAAACCCCTAGGGTGAATCCGGGATTGGCCGCCGCTGCACATCGCCTTACCATTGTGTTTGACTTTATTGCGAGGGAATACCGATGCCAGACCAGGAAACAATCGACCGCGCGAGAGAAGATGCCCGAGAAGGCAAGTCGCCGTCTACCCAAGCCGGGGAATTCGTCCGCGAAGAGATGCATCACATTCGTGAAGGTAAGCACGGAGCGCGCTCGTCCCAGCAGGCAATTGCCATTGGGCTTTCGAAAGCACGGCGCGCGGGCGTGAAACTGGGCACGCCGAAAGGCTCCGCCGCGTTGAAGAAAAAAGCGGAACAAGACGAGGAGGCGAGCGAACACCCGCGGCGCAAAGTATCCACAAAACGGTCGCGCGCGACGGAAAGGGCGTTGAAACGCGAGCCGCGAAGTTCCGCCAGCAGATCAGCCCTGTCGAGGCAAGCGAAGAGCGCAGCAGCCCGCCGATCGAAAAGATCTCGAAGCGCGGCCGCCGTGAAAGCCGCGCGCACTCGAAAGGCTGCTTAGCTGCCTTACCGCATGCCGGCGGCCGCTCACGCACCTGCCGCATCAGCGCTGAAATTTATTTGCGCTAAAAGTTGTTGAAGAGTGTTGTAAGTCAATCCTAAATCAGTGAGGTCACCATGAAATTTTTCTCCGCAAACCTGGATAGTCTCCGCAAACTATACGTCAATCAGCTGGAACAGCTTTACTCCGCTGAAACTCAAATCACAAAAGCACTCCCCAAGATGATTGAAAAAACCACCGACGCGCACTTGAAAAACGCCTTGCAAACTCATCTCCAGGAGACCGAAGGACACGTCTCGCGCCTGGAGCGGATTCTTAATCAGGCGCAAGGTTCAGTGGATTCGAAGAAATGCAAGGGCATGGCCGCTCTGATCACAGAAGGCGAAGATGTCATCAAAGATACTGCGGACGAGTCGGTTCGGGATGCTGGCATCATCGCCGCCGCGCAAAAAGTCGAGCATTACGAAATGGCCGCTTACGGTACCGTGCGCACCTTCGCCGAGATTCTGGGCAATGAGGAAGACGCCACGCTGCTTGACCAGACGCTCGAGGAAGAAAAACACGCTGATGCCGTTCTCACCGGCATCGCGGACACTGCGAATGTCAAAGCTGACAAAGCCGCGTGAAACAAGAGTCGGCCAAACGGAGCGCGTGACAGGGCTTGTCCGCGCTCTGGCCTTCTCCCCGAGGCGATTCGATTTTAGTCGTGATGGTATCGTAGTGATCGGTCGCAACTGTTGACAGAAGGCGAACCAAATTCGCTTCGGGTAAAGAAATCTCGCCGCTGGCGCTGGATCGGCGCAATTGCCGTAGTGTCGGCTGCTGTCATTCTGACGTTGGCAGCGATTGCCGTTTCACACGCCGAGCCGATTCTGCGCGCCTCTATTATTGAGACTCTATCCGCAAGATTTAAGAGCAAAATCGAGTTGGACGCGTTTCACGTCTCGCTCGTCAAGGGACTTCAAGTCTCGGGCGCGGGCCTCAGAATTTTCGGGGATACCGACCCGAACAATCACGAACCGGGTTTTCAACCCATCATTAGCGTGAGCGAATTCCGCTTTCACCTGGGAATCCGGCAATTTCTTCGCACTCCGAAACACGTCGACACGGTTTTTGTAAAAGGATTGCAGTTGAATTTGCCGCCTGGAGAACACCGGAACGAATTGAGCCGCATGCGGCCCCAGGACAGCAAGGTAAAAATCATTGTCGACAGATTCATCTGCGACCAGGCGCAACTCATCGTTAATACGCTCAAACCCGGCAAGCTACCTGTCGAATTCGACATCGAAAGCCTAAGAATGACGCGGATCGGCTCCGACCAGCCTATGCATTTCGATGCGAACCTCACCAATCCCAAACCTGTGGGTAGGATTCTTTCCAGTGGATTGTTTGGGCCGTGGCACGCCGACAACCCGCGCGACACTCCCGTCAGCGGCACTTATTCATTTCACGATGCAGATTTAGGCACGATCAAGGGCCTTGGCGGCACTCTTTCATCGACGGGCGAGTATTCCGGCATTCTTGAAAAGATCGTGGTAGATGGATCGACCGATACGCCGGACTTTCGTATTTCGATTGCTGATCGCCCTGTCCCGCTCCATACCGAATTTCACGCCACCGTCGACGGAACCAGTGGAGACATCCACCTTCAGCCTGTGAAAGCAAAACTCCTCAATACATGGCTGTCAGCAGAGGGTTCCGTCGTTCGCACCAAAGACTTCAAGGGGCATCACGTGAAACTCGATGTCACCATCGATCGCGGACAAATAGAGGACCTTCTAAAGCTGGCGGAGCGAAAAGATCCTCCAATTGTGACCGGCGTAGTTAAATTGAAGACTAAGTTTGATCTCCCCTCGGGACAGCCGGATCTTGCCAATCGCCTGAGATTGTCTGGTAACTTCCAGGTGTTCGATGTGCGTTTCACGGATGAAACCATCCAGCACAGGCTCGATGCACTGAGCAGGAGAACTCAGGGCAAACTGAAGGACGTTAAAGAGAATCTTTCCGACGATGTGCGGTCAACGCTGGAAGGCACATTTGGCCTTTCCGATGGGCTCCTTTCTTTTTCGCACCTTCACTTTACGATTCCCGGCACGCGAATTGATCTAACGGGCACCTATAGCCTCGATGGCAACCAAATTGATTTTCATGGCAAAGCGCATCTTGACGCGACACTTTCACAAATGGTCACGGGATGGAAGTCGGTGCTGTTGAAGCCTGTCGACCCATTTTTCAGTAAGAATGGTGCAGGTACAGAGGTTCCCATCAAAGTAACCGGCACGAGATCGGATGTTCACTTCGGCTCTGATTTTGGACATAAAGATATCGGCAAGGAGCCACAGAAGAACCATGTACACTAGCGTCCGGTGCGCAGGTTAACTACTAAGAATGTAGATAGAGCGCCACCGGAAACTCCGCGAGCACCCGCGCGACATCGATCCTTACGAACCCGCCGTTTTGGGCACCGGCGTTCTCGTTTTCAAGAATCCTTCCAGTGAATGTGTTCTGATAGTTCTCCGACCAGTTACTCGCAGGCAGTAACACATGAGTATCTTTCCATACCTCGCGTCCGATCGGAGGAAAATTCATGTTATCGTCATTTCCATTTAGCAAACTGGCAATAAGGCGAGGAACTACAACCAGCACGCTTGTGTGTTCCACGTTTCGTAGGAATGCCACCACATGATCCGCCTTTGCACCCGCAACTCCCAGCGGAACGTATTCTCCAACTTGAAACAAATTCGGCAGCTGCTTGCGTAGACAAAGAGTCTTCCAGATCACGTATAACTTAAGCCGACCATCTTCCGGAGTCTCAAGCAACCCACGAGTTACCGCGCCGGGGTCGGTGCCCAGTCTTTTGATGGTTGCGAATGCTTGCTCTCGCCGTACGAAATCAACCGGTCGCCTGCTATCGGGATCGACCAGGCTGAAATCCCACAATTCATTGCCCTGGTAAATATCAGGAACCCCCGGAGATGTCAGCTTGAGAAGAGTCTGTGACAGGCTATTCCAAAGCCCGATGCGCGCGACACGCCGTTGAAACGGAACGAAATCTTCGAGAAACCGGTTCTTTTCGCCGGGGGTCAGCACTGCCTTCACGAACGATGACATGGCGCTTTCATACTCTGTATTTTGATTGATCCAACTGGTGTTCTGCTTCGCTTCGCGGATCGCTTTCAGCATGTAGGCTTCCATGCGCTCGCGAAACTTCTTCCAAGTATCTTCGCCACTCAACGGCTCCAAGGGCCACGCTCCAACCAGAGTCTGATAGAAGAGATACTCTTCGTTCGCCGACGGCGCTGGCTTGTCATTCACCGTCCGCTTATGGCGCCGATTAAAGCGTTTCCAATCTCGAAGTCGAAGTCTCCACAGTCCCGATATCTCCGAAAGCACGTTAATTCTCGCGCGAACATCTTCCGATCGTTTGGAATCGTGGGTACTCGTGGCCAACATGCCATGGGGCCAGGAACCCAGGCGTTCCTGATTCGCCAAATGAAACTCCGAGGTGGTGACTCCAAATCGTTGCAGATCGCTTCCAACGTCGTTCAATGAAACCAAGCGATTACTGCGGTAGAATGCCGTATCCTCCAAGCCTTTGGCCATCACCGGACTCGTGAACTGCTGAAACTTCATCGCAAAACTAAGAACGGCATTCTGGTAAGTTGAATCCTGCCCCTCAGCAATGCGAGTTAGAAGCACATCATTGATAAAGTCGAAAATACTGGTATCAGCAGCCGGGCTTCTCCATTTCGCGGACAATACAGCTGCGCGTATATATCGCGCATCGTCCTCCGAAATACCGGCAGCACTGACATAAGTGCGATAGACAGGGAAGCCGGCAACAATCTCCGCCAACGCATCGCGCAGGCTGTTGAGCGTGAAATCGCAAGTGCGGCGCTTGGAAAGGGCAATGTGAGTAAGTCGATTGGCAAGCACATTCAGTTCGCTGGCCAACGCAACTCGCATAATCAGCTTTCGGCAACGGTAGGCTAGATCCGCGTAGTCAATCTCATCGTTGATGAAGTTCCGATAAATGCGCTTGATTCGCATCGCAGAAGCCGCGTCCACGAAGAGACCATTCACCAAATTCGAGAAGTCATAGCCAGTGGTGCCGCATACCGCCCAATCGGCTCGCAGGCGTTCGCGGCCGGTAAGGATTTTTTCGATGACCACATACCGATCGCACTGGTTTCCTCCGTTCACGGCGGCCCGGTTCTTCGCTGTGTTTGTGACAGCCGCAATACTTTGGTTTAATCGTTCGAAATATTGTGCAGGATCGTATAAACCGTCAGGGTGATCCACTCGCAGTCCGTCGACCTTGCCCTCTTCCATCAGTTTAAAAACCAGCCGATGAGCCGCCTCGAACACGTTCTCATCTTCCATACGAATGGCGGCGAGATCGTTCGTGTCGAAGAAGCGCCGGTAGTTAATGTCATCCGACGCAACCCGCCAATTGGCCAAGCGAAAGGCCTGTGCTTTAATCAGTTCGTGAAGTTCGTCGAAGCTGAAGCGATCCGCCGGATCCCCATTCACCTTCTCGACCACTTGTCCAATAACAGCGGCAATCTCAGGAGCGCGAGCACATAGTTCAGCCAGTCGTCGCTTGTGTATCTCCTTGTCGCGATTGCGCTCGGCGATGCGCTCTCGGTCCGTCTCCTGTCTTTCGGGCAAATGCCCGAGGGCAGTGATGAGGCTTTGGAATTCCAACAGATCAGGATTCTGTTCCCCCAGCATCTCAACGAGCTTCGCCACACTTGGTTGCAGAACACGCGGATATTCCTTGGGGTCAATCGGAAAACGATGTTCGTGATACAAAATGTCGAGTTCGCCCCGCGCGGCATTCAATGCAAGCTTCAGATCGCCACTCTCGAGCACCGTGCCATAATGATCGTGCAACACTGGCACTAACACTTTTCCTTGGAGTTCCTCCTTCAGAGGATGCCAATCGATATCAAAAAAGCCGGAATAGACCGAGGCCTCGCCGTTTTCGAGAACATCCAGCCACCACGCGTTGTCACTGCCCATTACTCCCATATGGTTAGGAACAATGTCGAGGATTACTCCCATGCCATGCGTGTGGAGGGTAGCGACAAAGCGGTCGAACTCTTCCGGGCTGCCTATCTCGGGATTTAACGAATTATGGTCCACGATGTCGTATCCGTGCATGCTGCCTGGACGCGCCTTCAAACAAGGGGAGAGATAACAATGACTAATTCCTATCGCGGACAGATGAGGAACGATCTCGGTAGCAAGGGCGAACGTAAAGTCGCGATTGAGCTGCAGGCGATAAGTCGCGCGCGGGGTCGGTCGCGGCTTGTTCGAAGGAGAGGTCATGATTGCAATAGCCACGCAACACACCACTCTGGCAGCGTCCCTTGCTTCACTATGTCGGCGCTAACTCCATCGGTGGCATGAATTATTTGCGCCGCCGGCGCAGACAAGACCGGTAATGGGCTGGGCCCGAGATTCGCGAGTAGTACGAGTGTTGAATGATCCGCGAACTTCCACTTAGCCGTAAGCCCACGATCACCCTGAAGTTCGTAGTCAGCCGTGATGCCGCATCCAGCAGAAAGTCGCGGCACGATGTGTTGGCGCCTTAGCCGCAATAACTGCCGATATAAACTTAACCATTCTGAGTGAGGAGGCTCAGGAATTGAATTCCAGTCCAGCCGGGAAGCCTCAAATGTCGCGGCAGCGTTTGGGTCCGGAATCTTCTCCCGTGCCGACGGATCGCTAAACCCGGCAAAGCGCGCGAACTCATTTCTTCTACCTGCAGTCACTGCCTCGGCCAGGTCTTTTCCGAAATCGCAGAAAAAAAGAAATGGCGAGTTGCTTGCAAATTCTTCACCCATGAAAAGCAGCGGCGGCGAGGGGGCCAGCAGAAGTATCTCGACCGCCGCGCGAACCGCGCGTGCATCCGCAATTGCGGTGATTCGCTCTCCGAACGCACGATTTCCAACCTGGTCGTGATTCTGCAGGAAGGATATAAAAGCACCCAGCGGCAATCCGCGTGACGATTCTCCACGCTGTTTGCCGCTATACTGCGACGGCTCGCCCTGGTACGCGAATCCCTCAACCAGGCATCGACCTAATAAGTCGACCGGACGCTCAGCATAATCCGAATAATAGCCATCGCTCTCGCCAGTGACAGTGACGTGCATTGTGTGATGAATATCGTCATTCCACTGTGCGGTGTAAGTACGAGGCTTACATAACTCAGTTCTTTGTAGATACCGCGCCTGGTTGCGCTCATTTTCCACAATGAGATGAATATGCCGGTCGGGCGCGATAGAACTACGAACGGCCATCGCCAATTCGGTAAGAATATCAGGAGTTGAATCGTCAATGATAGCGTGCACTGCATCGAGCCGCAGGCCGTCGAAATGATACTCGGTCAGCCAATACAACGCGTTCTGAATAAAGAAATCTCGTACAGTTCGGCTTTCGGGTCCATCATAGTTAATGGCATCCCCCCACGGAGTATGGTGCCGATCAGTGAAGAATCGCGGTGCGTAACAACTTAAGTAGTTCCCTTCCGGACCGAAATGATTGTAGACCACATCCAATAAGACCATCAGGCCACGGCTATGAGCACTCTGTACGAATTCCTTAAGATCGTCCGGGCGCCCATAACTGCTATCGGGGGCAAAGGGTAAGACGCCATCATATCCCCAGTTACACTTTCCAGGAAAATCTGCCACGGGCATCAACTCAACAGCTGTGACTCCTAACTCCGCCAGATAGTCGAGCCGCTCGCGCGCGGCGGCAAAAGTCCCGCCTGACGTGAAAGCGCCAACGTGCAATTCGTAGATAACAGCTTCTTCCCAGCGACGTCCGCGCCACGAGTCGTCTTCCCAAGCGAACGCTTCCGGGTCGACTACTTCGCTCGGCCCGTGCACATCTCGAGGCTGAAAGCGAGAGGCTGGGTCGGGGACTTTTTGTTCTTCGTCGATCCGCAAACGGTACTGCGTTCCGGGCTTGGCGGTATCGGTGATCAATTCAAACCAGCCTTGATCAAGCCGCTCCAGAGGGATATGAGTCGCGCGAGTCAAGTCACCCAGGCAAAGCTCGACTTTCTGTGCCGCAGGCGCCCACAATCGAAAGCGCACGCTTCCGTCATCACGCCACTCAGCACCGAAGGGCATTTTATGACGGCGCTTCATTCGACTCTTCCCTCTTGCCATTGCCTCCATTGCCGCGTCGCTCCATCAACACGACGAGAGAGCGAGCCTGCAACGGATAGGGGCCACTGGCGTCATGGGTTTCCGCCGGCCGTAAACCAGCTTCTCGCGATGTATCCATCCACGCGCTCCACCGCGCTCCAGGATGAAATTCGGGGAGAGTGAAGGGCGCATCTTCATGATGAGCGTTCAGCAAAATCAGAAAGTTTTCGTCGCTGAGCTTTCGACCACGCTCGTCGGTTTCATCCAACCCCTGGCCGGAAAGAAACATTCCCAGGCATCGCACACCCGGATCGCGCCACTCCTCTTCATTCATCTCCTGTCCATTGGGTTTGAGCCACAGAACGTCTTTGACGTTGGCGCCCTTGATCGGACGACCCTGAAAAAAACGCCGGCGATGAAGGACCGGGTGCTTCTTGCGCAAATTAATCATTCGCTGGACAAAGGCAAGTAAGTCCCGATCTTGTGCGCTTACGTTCCAGTTCAGCCAACTGATTTCATTATCCTGGCAGTAAGCGTTGTTGTTCCCCAACTGGGTGTGGCCAATGGAATCTCCACCATAGATCATGGGCACGCCCTGAGAGAGCAGCAAGGTGGCCAGGAAATTTCTTTTTTGTTTTGCGCGCAGGGCCTGAATCTCGGGATCATCAGTCGAACCCTCTACTCCACAGTTCCAGCTTCGATTATTGTCAGTGCCATCCCGATTATTTTCCCCATTCGCTTCGTTGTGTTTATCGTTGTAACTCACCAAATCCTGCAGCGTAAAGCCATCATGGGCAGTTACAAAATTGACGCTGGCATAAGGGCGTCGGCCGCTGTGCGCATACAGATCACTCGATCCGGTAATGCGATAGGCCAGATCTCCCACCAGGCCAAAATCACCTTTCCAGTAACCGCGCACGGTATCGCGATAGCGATCGTTCCACTCAGCCCAACCCACGGGAAAGTTCCCCACCTGGTAGCCGCCCTCGCCAAGGTCCCACGGTTCGGCGATCAGTTTGACCTGCGAGAGCACTGGATCCTGATGGATAATGTCGAGGAACGCGCCCAGTCGATTCACTTCGTGCAGTTCGCGAGCCAGGGTGGCTGCGAGATCAAACCGAAATCCGTCCACGTGCATCTCGAGAACCCAGTAGCGCAGGCTATCCATGATCAACTGGAGCACACGCGGATGCTGCATATTCAGCGTGTTTCCCGTCCCCGTATAGTCCTTGTAGTAGCGCAGATTATCAGGCACCAGGCGGTAATAGGCGCTGTTGTCGATACCTTTCAGCGAGAGCGTCGGCCCAAGATGATTGCCCTCCGCCGTATGGTTATAAACGACGTCAAGAATCACCTCTAATCCCGCGGAGTGCAGAATCTTGACCATGGTCTTGAATTCCGTAATCGAACCGCTTGCCAGGTATCGCGGCTCAAGCGCGAGAAAGCCGATCGAGTTATAGCCCCAGTAATTGCGCAGCCCGCGCTCCACCAGTTGGCGATCATCCACAAAGGAGTGGACAGGCATCAGTTCAATCGAGGTCACGCCCAAGCGCGTGAAGTGTTCAATAACAGGTGCTGTCGCCAGTCCGGCATATGTTCCACGTAGGTGTGCCGGGACCTCCGGATGGCACATGGTGAAACCTTTCACGTGAAGCTCATAAATCAGCGTCTCGTGCCATGGAATGCGCGGGGCCGCGTCTGTTCCCCATGTAAAAGCTGAATCGATGACTCGGTTCTTCGGCATGCCTGACGCGTCGTCGCGCCTGTCAAATGACAGGTCTTCCAGCTTGTTCCCGACCCTATATCCAAAATGCGAATCGCTCCATTGGATCGATCCCTGAATCTGCTTGCCATAAGGATCAAGCAGAAGCTTGTGGTGATTAAAACGATGGCCCTGCTCCGGAGCGTATGGGCCATAGACCCGGTATCCATAAACCTGGCCGGGCCGCGCCTCTGGCAGGTAGCCGTGCCAGACCATATCCGTCTGCTCGGGAAGTGGTACCCGCAACAACTCGCGCTTTCCCGGGCCATCAAACAGGCACAAGTCCACTTTTTCGGCGTGCTCTGAGTAGAGCGCGAAGTTAACGCCCTCACCATCCCATGTCGACCCCAAAGGATAGGGGCGGCCCGGCCAGACGATAGGCTGTGATTGCAGAGCCATTTATCGCGGGCTCCTAAACATGTACATGCATAAGGATCGGCATTGCACGATCGAGCATCGGGATCAGGTTAACTTAATACTTAAAGGGAATGCCGGCAGGTGCCGGCAAATTTCTCGAAGAGCGCGACCGCTGTTCTGATACACTCCGGCGAATCTATGACAACCCAGCGTTGGATGCCAATGAAGTGACGGGGTTGCCGTCACTTCACAGAAATTATGATTCGCGCCGCAAAGCAACAGCCATCGGCGGCCGTCTAATAATCTTCCCGGCTATCTTTCAGCTTATTTGCAAGCTTCCTTATCTCTTTTTCCCGCTCGATATTCACGACTCCTCTCGCATCGTCGTAAAGGCTGTCGTGCAAAAGGTTGAGAAGTCGAGCTTTGAGTTTTGCCCGTTCTAAAAGCGGCCTGGGAACGACGAGCGTACTTGGCTGAGAACACGTCAGAGCACTCCCAACATACGGAGTCTTGAGATCGGATCCTGGTCCTTCCGATATCTGGCTAAGTACTTGTGCGCCAGCGAGGGCAGAACCAAGAACGACAGGCAGCAGAATAAAGCTCCTTTTGACCACATCTCTACCTCCCCTTGCTTCCCTGCGCTGAAGGAATTCACATCTTTCCTGCAGGCTGAGCAGAAGATGGTGCGAATTGCGGTCCCGGTTGTTCGCTAGGGTAAAGCAGTGTCCGCCGTACTGCCTGCGAGGTATTACCGGACTGTGTAACTGCCCTCATTAATGCTGCGTCTTCGTCCATTGCGATCACGCATCCGCCTCTCACCGATCAGGTAATTAACCGGCAATCTTAAGTGTCGGGCGGTATGGCGCTTAAGCACCCGCGCCTCTCATAGTTACATAACCGTACGTAGGGTCTGGGGAGTTCGCGCAGCTTTGCCGGTCCCTGGACGCCTCCGTCGGCTATTCCCTTGGGAGGACGTCAATGCGTCGGGTCATCGTCGCGGTTTCTGATCGTAACATCCAAATATTTCTTAGCCTTCTCGCTCTTCTTGTCCTGAGCCTCATCGCGGTTGGTTGCGGTAGCGGCAGTTCAGCGGCATCCAAGCCGACGCCCACGCCAACACCTCCACCTGGCTATCCATCCGTGCCACCAGTGCCGATCACATGGTCGCCCAGCACCAGTCCCCTGCCCGCACCGCCGGCCCAAGTGCCTCCGCCCACGCCGTCCGACGATTTCCCGCTCACCGTTTCTAATCCAACCAGCGGAGTGAGCCTGACCTCGCCCATCAATGTTGTGGCCTCGGCGACGCCGAAGAATCCAATCTTCTTCATGCGCGTCTATGTCGATCAACTGGCGGTGTATTTCACCTTCACGAATTCCATTAACACGCAGATATTTGTCGCACCGGGGCAGCACACGATCGAAGTAATGGCAGAAGACAATCAGGGTTACATTTCCGCTACTCCCGTCACCGTCACCGTCACGACGCAGTCGCAGACCACAATCTCGAACATTCAGAGTCTTTCCGGATGGCAATCCTGTTCGGCGACATTCCCTCCAGGATCGGGGCGCGCCGGACAAATCTGCGCTGCCGGTCTGGGCACAGCTGATTCGACCATGACCCAGAACCAATCCACTCCATCAATGGACGGCCAGTCGGCACACTTCACCATAGGCGGAACGCAGCCCTATTCCAACATGCTGTATTTCAATCCAGTGGCGGGCGGAGACAATGTCAGCCATTTTACTTACGACGTGTATTTCTACATCGATCAACCGGACTATGCGCAGGCGCTGGAGTTCGATACCAATCAGACCTTCGGCGGCCAACGTTGGGTGTGGGGTTCCGAATGCAACTTCAAAGGCGACGGTGTATGGGATATCTGGAACGACGTAACCGGCTGGCAGCCGACTCCCTTTCCCTGCACGCCGTTCCCCGCGAACACTTGGACTCACATCGTGTGGAACGTGGAACGCATAGGCAACCAGGTCCACTACATAACTCTGACAGTAGGCAATCAGGTGTATAACGTCGACACCTATTACCCCAATCAACCAGATTGGACGCTCGAAGAGATCGACGTAGCCTTTCAGATGGACGGAGACTACGCGCAGCAGCCCTATAATGTCTGGCTCGATGAGATGAAGTTGACAGCCTACTAACGGGCAAAGATACAGGTGGGTTTGCGGAAATCTTGAACCAGAGGGCACAAAGGTTCACGAAGGAAATGAAAATCCCTTCGTGATACTTCGTATCCTCTGTGGTTCAGGCTTTTGTCTGGCGGGATGATCGAAGGGTTTTCTTGTTGAAAATTTTCTCTCTATGCAACGCCAATCGTTTCGGACTCTGAAACCGTCGTAGCCGAGACTGGCAGCACGACCGATATTTTCGTGCCCGCGCCGCTCGACTGAATATGCATAACCCCGCCGAGATGGCGGACTCGCTCTCGCATTCCTGTAATTCCCACACCGGCACGCTGCGCTCGAACGCCGGCCAGCTTTTCAGCAGGCATTCCTCTTCCCTTGTCGAGAATCTCCAGGCAAACGCTATCGGGCCGGCGTGAAAATACGATATTCGCCGTCTTGCTGCCCGAATGCCGATGAATGTTGGTCAGGCACTCCTGCACGATGCGAAACAGCGCCACCTCCATCTCGGCGGGAAGCCGCCCAAAGCCCTCTGGTATCGTGAGCTCAATCTCCAGGCCGCTCCGCTGCGTCAGACCTTCCATATACCAGCGAATCGCTCCCGACAATCCGCTCTCATCCAGCAGAGGAGGATGTAGCAAATAAGATGTTGTGCGGATCTCTTTGCTCAGCATCTGCACCAGATTCTGCCCGTCTTCCACCGCCGCCAATTCGCCCCTGAGCGCGGGATTGCGCTTAATACATTCCGCAATGTTGGCCAGATTCATTCCGAGGGCCACCACCAGTTGACCCGAGCTGTCGTGCAGTTCGCGCGCGATATGCCGCCGCTCGTGATCCTGGCTTCGCAGCAGACGGTTCGTCAGTTCTCGAAGCTGTTCCGACTGCTGTAGAACCTCCGCGTTTCTCTGCTCGAGTTCGCGGGTGCGAGTCCCCACCTGCTCCTCAAGGTTATCCGCCAGCATTCGCAGCTTCTCTTCGCTCTCCCGCAATGCGCGCTCGATGCGCTTGCGTTCCGTGACGTCCCGCGCCACTTTTGACGCCCCTACGATTCGGCCTGCCTTGCCTCTCACGGGTGAAATCGTAAGCGAGATATCGAGCAGCGTTCCGTCCTTGCGCACCCGAATCGTTTCGAAATGGTCGACTCGCTCGCCCCTCTTCAATTGTTCGATAATCTTTCGTTCTTCATTCTGGCGTTCGAGCGGAATGATCAGCGTGATGTGCTTGCCAATCGCCTCTTCCGCGCTGTAGCCGAATAGCCGTTCCGCCCCCTTGTTCCAGCTCGTGATCATGCCATCCAGATTCTTGCTCACGATTGCATCGTCAGAAGAGTCCACGATGGCGGCCAGAAGGTTCGTTGAGCTTTCTGTCTTCTTTCGCTCGCTAATATCAATGAGCATATTGAGGCCGCCGGTGATCTTGCCATCCGCATCGTAAAGCGGTCTGGGATAAGGAGTGAACCACACGCGTGTCCCGTCGGGCCGTTCGAGGATCGCTTCCACCCCTTCCATGATGCGGCCTTCCCTGAGCGCGACGGCCATCGGGCACTGATCGTGCGCCATCGGGGTTCCATCCGGCCAGAATAATTTCCAGCTCACGCACCACTGATCGTTACCCAAGTCAGGTGTTCGCCCAGAGAGCTCGACCGCAGCCGAGTTGAAATGCGTAATGTGGCCTTCCGCATCGGTCGTATAGATGGCCGCGGGCAGCGCATCGATAAGCTCGCGAAAGCGCCTTCCGGCCACAACGCCGCTATCGTCGTTCTTGAAATTCATGCACACCACTTCCGGTCGTAAGGCGTTTGCTTTTTTCGTGGTTGCATCGCCGTCCTCAGCTTCATAACTGGCTCTATTCCGTTAGGTTTCCCGAAAGTCGTCGAAAGCGCTGGAACATTCCCGAAACTCGACGGGCAAATCTGGCGCGGAACCATGCCGCCCAATGCTGTCTGTCTCATTTCGATTCTGTCACCGGCAATTCGACCATCGAATACGGTATTTCCCTTATTTGCCGCAGCAAAATCGGGGTTTGGTCCATTTTTTCGGGAGTAGCCTGCACACAAAGAGACTATTTCTTCACTTGCGAATGGCGTATTGACAGGAGGGGAATGTGCTTGTAGCGTACTCGGAAGCCGCGCCTTCGGCGCGTCGCACTTCCGGCTCAGGAGTTCCGTCTTTGACGACCCGCCTTCAAACGCCCTTTGACAGCGTCGAGAATGCCCAGCAGTATGTGCGTTTGTTGGTCGAGGCCATCGCCGAAGCCAAGAATGAAATCGCGGCCGATCTCGATCTGGCCGCGAAAGCAAAGTTAGATCGTCGCGTGCAAGCGATGCAGATCGTGCAATTCAAGCTGAACAAACTGGAACATCATCTGAAAACCAGCAGCCGGCTGCTCAACGATCTACGCACCCTGCGACGGCTTCTGCTCGAAGAGCGCCTGGTGGACGACCGCTCGGCGCATGATCGCTCCGAAACAACTCCCGCCGTCCCCGACCACGACTCCGCAGCTTAGTTTTTGGCCGACGTGGCAATTCGTTGGAATGAAATCTCCGAGAGTCCACTTGGAAGGGGCAATTCTCAGGAATAGAGTCCCAGAGGAATAGAGTTTCCCAGAATGAAGCCCCGAAGGGGCGATTCGACCTTAGCCCAGCGTTTCAGCACTGGGTATAGCGTGATCAATCATTCAAGTCCTGTAGGGACGGCCCGGTTTCCGCCCAGACTCTTCACGCCTTCAATTTTTCGGCAAACTTTTTTTCCAGCTTGGCCAGCTTCGGCGTGATTGAAAACATGCAATAGGGCTGGCGAGAATTCTCGTTGTAATAATTTTGGTGGTAGCCTTCGGCCACGTAAAATTCATCGGCCGGCTCAACCGCGGTCACAATTGGTTCCGAAAAGGCCTTGGCCGCCGTCAACTCGGCAATCGTATTCTCGGCAATCTCCCGCTGCTCGTCGCTGTTGTAGAAAATCACCGAGCGATATTGCTCTCCGGTGTCATTTCCCTGCCGATTCAGCGTAGTCGGATCATGTGTTCCGAAGAATACGTCCAGCAAATCGCGATAGCTGATCTCATCCGGATCGAAGGTGACGCGTACCACCTCGACGTGTCCCGTGTCGCCGCCGCAGACTTGTTTATAAGTCGCCTGATCGGCTCGGCCACCCATATACCCCGACTCGACATGAGTCACCCCGTTCAAACGCTGAAACACCGCTTCTATACACCAGAAGCACCCGCCGCCAAAAACTGCTGTCTGTTCTTTTGCCATAAGTGATTGGATGAGCCGTTCATCCCGAAGGTGCGCGTCCGCAAACCAGAGGCGCTCGGGCTTTCCTTCGTGTTCCTTAGTGCCCTTTGTGGTTAGGCGCTCAGTCCGAAGCGGCAACAATTTCGTCGCTACACCGAAACTGTAAACGAAGTTTCTGTCCGAGTAACCGGCCGATACAACGTATCGCGCTCAACCGGCTCGCGTCCGGCCTCTTTGATCAGTCGCACCAGGTCGTGTCGCCGCAAACCCTGCGGAGTAGTCGCTCCCGCGTCGTGATAAATCTTTTCTTCGACGACCGTGCCATCAATGTCGTCGGCGCCAAAACGCAACGAGATCTGCGCAATCTTCGGAGTCATCATCTGCCAGTAAGATTTAATGTGCGCAAAGTTATCCAGCACCAGCCGGCCCACCGCAATCTGCTTGATGTCGAGCATCCCTGTAGTAGTAAAGAGATGCCGAAGCGGCGTGTTTGCCGGATGAAACGCCAGCGGAATAAAAGTCTGGAAACCGCCCGTCTCATCCTGCAAGGCGCGCAGTTTGAGCAGGTGATCGACCCGGTCTTCATCATTCTCGATGTGGCCGTAGAGCATCGTGGCGTTCGATTTCAACCCGACCTGGTGCGCCAGTCGCGCCGTATCGAGCCACTGATCGCCATCAATCTTGTGATCGCAAATAATGTGACGCACGCGGTCGGAGAAAATTTCAGCCCCGCCGCCAGGCAGCGAATCCACGCCTGCCTCTTTCATCTTCTCCAGCGTCTCGCGGATCGTCAGCTTCGACCGCTTCGCCAGATATGCAACCTCCACCATGGTGAAGGCCTTCATGTGCACTTGCGGAAAGCGCTCCTTCAATCCTGAAACCAGATCAAGAAAATATTGAAAGGGCAAGTCGGGATGCAGTCCGCCAACAATATGAAACTCAGTGATCGCCTCTGTGTATCCGGAAGCGGCCGTCTGAAATGCTTCTTCAAGCGCCATGGTATAAGCGCC
>Ga0187859_10000339_pt1 | contig 31837 bp, 28 predicted proteins | sample June2016WEW_10_1_2_FD_133019 | JGI IMG/M metagenome (GOLD analysis project Ga0187859, IMG submission 133019) | Peatland microbial communities from SPRUCE experiment site at the Marcell Experimental Forest, Minnesota, USA - June2016WEW_10_10 | ecosystem: Environmental > Terrestrial > Soil >...
ATACGCAGCATATTGCGAGAGTCTGGATTGATCCGCGGAACTCCGATCATGTGCTGGTCGCGGCGCTGGGGCACGCTTATGGGCCGAATACCGACCGGGGCATTTATCGCACAACCGACGGCGGCAAGACTTGGGACAAGATTCTTTATAAGGACGACAAGTCGGGCGGAATCGATCTCGCAGTCGATCCACATAATTCCAACGTCGTGTTTGCCGCCCTTTATCAGATTCAGCGCTTGCCCTGGGGACTAGAAAGCGGCGGCCCAGGCAGCGGATTGTATCGCTCGACCGATGGCGGAAATACCTGGAAGCATCTGGAAGGCAAAGGGCTGCCAGATGGAATTCTGGGGCGCATCGGCGTGAGCATTTCGGGCGCCGACTCGAATCGCGTGTACGCGCTGATCGAGGCGAAAGAGAGCGGGCTGTACCGCTCCGATGACGGCGGCGAAAGCTGGTCGCGCGTCAACGACGACCAGCGGCTCACGCAGCGCGCCTGGTATTTCACGCATATTTTCGCTGACCCCAAGAGCGCCGACACGGTCTATATGCTGAACACTGGGTTATTCCGTTCGACCGATGGGGGCAAGTCTCTGAATCTTCTTCCGGCGCCGCATGGCGATCATCATGGCTTCTGGCTCGATCGGCAGAATCCGAATCGCATGATCAATGGCAATGACGGCGGCGCGACGATTTCCGTCGACGGCGGAAAAAGTTGGTCGACGCAATATAACCAGCCGACAGCGCAGTTTTATCACGTCGCGGCGGACAACGATTTTCTCTACAAAGTTTATGGAGCGCAGCAGGACAATTCGACCGTCGGCATCGCCAGCCGGACCGACGACGGGTATATCGGACGACAGCACTGGTTCGATGCGGGCGGCGGCGAGAGCGGTTACCTGGCGCCCGATCCGCGGGACTCGAACATCATTTATGCGGGCTCGGGCAGCGGCGTAGTCACTCGCCTCGATCGCCGCAGCAATCAGGAGCAGGACATCACGGTGTGGCCGGAAGACACTTCGGGGCATGGCGTGGGCGATTTGAAATTCCGCCTGGGATGGACGCAGCCGATCGAAATCTCGCCACACGATCCGAATACGATTTACACGACGGCGGAGCTCGTCTTCAAGACGACCGATGAAGGCAAGAGTTGGACGGCGATCAGTCCCGATCTCACGCGCAACGATAAGAGCAAGCAAGTTTCTGCTGGTGGCCCGCTGACCAAGGACAATACTTCGGTCGAATATTACGACACCGTATTTACGATCGCCGAGTCGCCGGTGCAGAAGGATCTCATATGGGCGGGCTCCGATGACGGCTTGATTCAAATCACGCGCGACGGCGGAAAAAACTGGGCGAATGTGACGCCGAAGGGAATTCCGGAGTGGAGCCTGGTGAGCCTGATTGAGGCTTCGCCGCACGACGCAGGAACGGCGTACGCAGCGGTCGACACGCACAAGCTCGACGATTTGAAGCCGTACATTTTCAAGACGACAGACTTTGGCAAGACGTGGACAAAGATTACGAATGGCATCCCGGATGGCGCCTACACGCATGCCGTGCGCGAAGATCCGGTGCGGAAGAATCTTCTCTATGCGGGAACGGAGACGGGCCTTTATGTTTCGTTCGATGGCGGCGCCAACTGGCAATCGCTGCAACTGAATTTGCCGAACACTCCCATCCATGACCTGATTGTGAAGAATGACGATCTGGTAGTGGCGACGCACGGGCGTGCCTTCTGGATCCTCGACGACATCACTCCGCTGCGGGCGGTTACGGCACAGGCAGCGGCTGGAGTCGTGCTTTACAAGCCGCGAATGACCTATCGCATGCGCTGGCCGGATTTCTTCGAGCGGCGGCAGCCGGTGGGCGAAAGCGCTCCCAACGGCGCGATTATTTATTACTACTTTCCAATTGCGCCGAAGGGAGTGGTAGCGCTGGAATTTCTCGATGCCTCGGGAAAAGTTATTCGCCGCTATTCCAACGAAGAAAAAAAGGAAGCAGAGACGCCGCCTGAGTGGCCTGATCTGACGCCTCCGGACGAGAAGATTCCGGCGGATGCAGGCTTGAATCGGTTTGTCTGGGATTTGCGCTGGCAGGGCGCGACTCCGCTGGCGGGCGAGCCGGGCGCGGAATTCCGCAATCGCGGACCGATGGTGCCGCCAGGCGCATATCAAGTGCGGCTTACGGCGGAGGGGAAATCCTACACCGCTCCGCTGGAATTGAAGGTCGATCAACGCGTGAAAATATCGAACGACGATATCGCCAAGCAGAATGAGTTGGCGCTGAAGATCGTCGCGCTGGTCTCGGAGATTCACGAGGCGGTGGGTACGATTCGCGAAGTGCGGATCGAGACGCGTGGACTCAGCCGGCGTTTCGGCGACGATTCGCACTACGCTCCGGTCGTCGCGGCCATGAAAGACTTCGACAAGAAGAGCGTCGACGTGGAGTCGCAGCTGTTGCAGGTGAATGCTAAGAGTTCGGAGTCGAATCTGAACTATCCCGTGTTCACCGACGAACGGCTGCACTCGTTGCTGTTCAGCGTAGACTCCGCCGATGTAGCGCCTACGAAGCAGCAGTACGAGGTCTATGACAAGCTGGAAAAAGAAGCGCGACCGTTGCTGGCGCACTATCACGAGCTGATCTCGAAAGACCTGGTCGCGCTCAACGAGATGGTGAACAAGGAGAGCGTCCCGGTGTTATATGTGCCCGCGAAGAAGTAAGTCTGGCGCAGAACACGAGGCAATGGGACAATAGATAAATGCAAAGATCTCTGACAACCGCACTACTATTGGCCGTGGGAATGATGTTGGCCGGAACTGGCTATGGCCAGCAGACTCCGGCAAGCACTCCGTCGGCAACGACACCAGCGACAACGCAGACGCCGGCGACAACGACGAAGACTCCGGCCAAGAAAACGACAACGGCGACGAAGACGGCGCCCGCGCCGCTCACTTCGCGAAAACAAAAATTCAGCTACGCGCTCGGCATGAACATCGGAAACGGGCTGGGCGGCAATCTCAAAAAGCAAGGGGTGGAAGTTGACTGGAATCTCGTAGCCCAAGGGTTGAAAGATGCCGTCGCGGGCGGAAAGACGCGCCTGTCCACCGATGAGGCGCAGGCCGTCCTCAAGGAAGTTCAGACCGAAGTTCAGAAACAGCAGCAGGAGAAAACGAAAGAAGCTGCGGATAAAAACAAAGCGGAAGGTGAAGCGTTTCTCGCCTCCAACAAAACAAAGGAAGGCATAGTCACGCTGCCCGACGGTTTGCAGTATAAGATTGTAACCCCCGGCACCGGACCGAAGCCCTCGGCGACCGATTCAGTTGTGTGCAACTACCGCGGTACGCTCATCGATGGCACGGAGTTTGACAGTTCATACAAACGCGGACAGCCGGCCACATTTGGCGTAGGCCAAGTGATCAAAGGCTGGACGGAAGCGCTTCAGCTTATGCCAGTCGGTTCGAAGTGGCAGCTCTTCATTCCTTCAAGCTTGGCCTATGGACCTCGTGGCGCGGGCGCGGAGATTGGGCCGGATGCAACGCTGATCTTCGAAGTTGAACTGCTCTCGATTCAGGATAAGACGAAGAAAGACGAGAAGAGCGGCAACGACAAAAGCGACGATAAAGGCGTTAAGAAGGACGACAAGAAGTAACGGAATTTTTGTGTCCGCTGATGAGCCGGGCGGCCCCGCCCGGCTCATTCTTTTCGGATTCAATTAGCGATTCGCCTAAGAACTGCCGTATTGCAGGGTGAAAAGTTTCCGCTATTCGTAGCGCAGCGCTTCAATAGGATCGAGGCGAGAGGCGCGAATGGCAGGAACCATTCCGCTGACTAATCCGACTGCCGTAAGAATCAGAATGGCAACAATCAACGTGATCGGGTTGATCACCAGGCGAATGTCTCCGGCTTCAGCGTGTTTGGCCATGGCGCTGTAGAGCGTAAGCCGGCCTACGGTGAGCGAGACGATATATGCGAGGATGATGCCGAAGATCCCGCCAAGAAAAGTGATAGTCAGCGCCTCGGCGAGAAACTGAAAAAAGATGTGGCGGCGGCGAGCGCCTAATGCTTTTTCGATGCCGATTTCGCGGGTGCGCTGCGTTACCGAGACCAGCATGATATTCATCAGGCCGACGCCGCCGATGCCCAGTGTGAGCGTGCCGATGAATCCGAGCAGAATTTTAAGCCCGAGGGCGATGGTCTCGAAGTGCTTAACCTGCTCCATCAGATTAAAGACATAAAGAGCACGGCGGTCGGCGGGATTGAATCTGTGCTGTTCCGCCATGATGTAGCGCACAGACTGCTCGATGCGCTCATAATCGTTGGTCTCATAATCGAACCAGATCGAGTCAAGGTAGTGCGTATCCTTGAGGTCGCTCATGGTAGTGAAGGGCACGTAGATGACGCGATTGATATTGTCGTCGCCCGCTTGCATCTTGGCGTCGAGCACGCCGATGACTTCAAAGCTGACGCCATCGATGCGTATATATTCGCCGAGCGCACTGCGTCCGGAGAAAAGTTTGTCTTTGGCGTCGGGGCCGATGACGGCGACGCGGGCGCGTTGGATCTGATCTTCAGGGTTGTAGAAGCGACCCTGCGCCATGCTAAAGGCGCGAATCACGAAAGAAATGGGATATTCCCCGTTTACATTCATGTTGTAAGACCGCGTGTCGTATTGCACCGTGGAACTCTTGAAGCAATTGGGAGTGATATGCGTGATTTGCGGAATATTGGCAGTCAGCAGATCGACGTCGTCGAGGGTGATGCGGAGAGGCACACCCGCCTTCTGACCACCGGCCTGCATCGTGGAGCGGCCGGGAAGCACAATCATGAGTTTGGTGCCGAAGTTCGCCATGATGTTCGTGATAGCGTTGCCGAATCCGTCGCCGTAGGAAAGAAGCATGACCACGGTGGCGATGCCCCAGGCCATGCCCAGCATGGTGAGCGCTGTGCGCCGCCGGTTATGGCGCATGGCATCGTAGGATTCCTGGAGCAGGTCTTGGAGCATTTGCAGTTTGTAATCTCTAATTTGCGATTTCAAACTTTCACCGATCTGTCATCAGAGCGGGAAGTCGAATTGGAAGAACTCGCTCCCAGTGCTGCTTCTGCACGCTGTTCGAAGATTGCGTGAAAGGCCGCCGCAGTGATTTGGTAAACGAAGCTTTCCCGGCCGCTTGCGTCACGCCTTGATCCCGCACGAACGCCGCCTATTTTCTCGACCGCTTTCTGTGAGCGCAAATTGTGCGGCCCAATAAGAAAGACCACGCGATCCACGAACCTGAAGGCATGCCGCAGCATGAGCTCTTTCATTTCGCGGTTGTAGATGCCGCCCCAGTGGGATCTCGCTAAGAATGTCCAGCCGATTTCGATCTCGCGTTTTTCTCCATCGTATCCGTGGAAACGTGACGATCCGATGACGCGGCCACTCTTGGAATCGAGGGCGATGAATGCTCCGCCGGATTCGAGAGCCTCGCGAAAAAAGATCTTAAAAACCTCCAACTGGAAACGGTCGCTGCTCGGATGCTGCTCCCATATCAGCGGATCGGATGCCACCGCATAAAGCTCTTGAAAATCCTCGGCTCGAAGCGGCCTCAGTTCGACAAGTTTGCCGTTCAGAGTCGGCTGAAGATCAAAAGACATTCTTATTCTTGCCTCAAGGCTTCGACCGGTTGCAGGCGCGCGGCCTTGCGCGCGGGATAGAGTCCGGCCGCGACCCCTGCGAGAGTCAGGCTGGCGATAGCGAGGAAAGCGGTCTTTGGAACGAGTCGCGGAGGATCAAAACCGCCGGGTCCGTTGGAATTCCCGAGTAGAGCCATAAGTCCGGCAGCCATCGCCATGCCGATCAGTCCGCTGACCAGAGTAAGCAAAACTCCTTCGGCAAAAAATTGCAGCAGGATGCTGCGATTCGTGGCGCCGAGAGCTTTGCGCAGTCCGATTTCGCGCGTGCGCTCGGTGACTGCAATCAGCATGATGTTGATCACTCCGATTGCGCCGAGCGCAAGAGTGATGAGCCCGACGGTGCCGAGAAATTCGTTCATCGCATCGAAGATGGTTCCCATCATCTGCGCTTGCTGCACCGTATCCCAACCTTCGAAGGCATCTTCATCGTGATAATCGAAATGATGATTGCGGGCGACCACGCGGCGCGCCTCGGCGAGCGCGAGCAGGTGTTCATCGGCGACGCGCGGTTGATAGTAGATGTAGGAAACCGCGTCGAAGGCCTCCTCACCCTTGAGCGGAAAATCGCTGCGCATCACCTGAAACGGTATATAGGCGCGGGTGTTGGTCATGTTGTCGTCGCCGCGGCCCACGCGTTTGAGCGTGCCAATGACTTCGAAGCGATAGCCGTTGACCACAATGAATGAGCCGATGGCGGGATGCCCGGGAAAGAGGTGGTGCGTCATTTCGTCGCCCAGAACGATCACGTTGCGCTTTTGAGTTTCGTCGAGATCATTGAGCCATCGCCCCTGTTTCAGCGGCAGAAAGCGAATCTGACCATATTGCGGCTCGACCCCATCCAGTTGTCCGCTGGCGCTGGCGTATTCGCTGACCGCATTCACATTGTCGGTTACCAGCGCGGGAGTGATCGTCTTTACATGCGGAGCTTCCTTTCGTATGTCGAGATAATCCTGATACGTGAGCCGGTACTGGCGCGCCGAGTTCATGCTGCCTGCAACGGCCGGCGCGCGGCCGGGAAACATCATGATGATGTTCTCGCCGTACTCCGAAAGGTTGCGCTGGTTGCCCGCTCTGAAGCCTTCGCCCAAGCCGACCAACAGAAGGAGGGAACCGACGCCCCAGGCGATTCCGAACATGGTAAGAAAAGAGCGAAGCTTGTGCGCCCAGAGGGTGCCAAAAATCTGCGCGAAAACGTCAATTACCATTCTCATCTGTTAGTAGTCCGGAACGGGAAGCTAGCCGCTGAATATGCTCTATTGTTACTAGAATAGCAAGGGGAAGGATTGAGGTACACAGGCAAGATTTGGAGGGAAGAGAGCAGGTGGCAACACGCGGTCGGTCAGCAGTGCCGCAGGTTCCGCGAGGTTCACTGAATGCGATTGACAGCCGCATTTCGACTGCTCTAACATGGATATGATGAATCTGCTGACCCATCGCCGTCACCATCATCGCCATACGGCGAGCGTGTCGGCGGGGGCGTCGGATAGCGACATCGGATAACCAAGCACTCATAGGAAATCCAAGCCCGCTGGCGCAGAACTCGCGCAGCGGGCTTTTGCTTTTAGATCTAAGTCCGACACGGGGATCAGGAGGACACGATGGAGATTGATTTCGGCAAGATGCAGGGCCTGGCGCCCGCGGTTATTCAGGATGCCGATAATGGGGAATTACTGATGGTAGGCTTCATGAATCAGACGGCGCTCGAGATGACGCTGCGCACCGGATTTGTGACCTTCTACAGTCGCACCCGCGAGAAGCTTTGGACCAAGGGAGAAACGTCCGGCAATCGCCTGCAGGTGGTTGAAGCTCGAACTGACTGCGATCGCGACACGATGCTTTTTCGAGTTCATGTGCTCGGCGACGGCAAAGTCTGCCACAATGGAACGCGCTCTTGCTTTACGGAAAAACTTGCTCTCGGAGGCGCGCCCGAAACGATGCCAACTCGGCAAGAGAACACTCCAGCGGCAACGGTCAAGGGGACGGCGCGATGAAATTGCGGCTCGGAATCCCCAAAGGAAGTTTGCAAGAAGCGACGTTGAACCTCTTTGCGCGCGCCGGCTTGCGCGTCTACACGAACGCCCGCTCTTATTTCGCGCACACCGATGATCCCGAGATCGAGTGCCTCCTGATTCGTGCACAGGAAATGGCGCGCTACGTAGAACACGGCGCGCTCGATGCGGGCTTGACTGGCCTGGATTGGGTGCTCGAAAGCGGCCTTGATGTTGTGAAAGTCACCGACCTGATTTATTCCAAGCAAAGCATGGGTAAGGTCAAATGGGTCTTGGCTGTGCCAGAGGCTTCGAATTTCCAGAAACTCGAAGACTTACGCGGTCGAATCATTGCTACAGAACTGGTCAGTTTCACGCGCAATTATTTTGCGGGCCGCGACGTCGACGTGCGAGTCGAGTTCTCCTGGGGCGCAACGGAAATCAAGCCACCCTTGCTGGCGGATGCGATTGTCGAAGTCACCGAAACTGGCAGTTCGCTGCGCGCCAATCATCTGCGAATTCTCGAAACCCTGCTGGAGTCGAATACGCAACTGGTCGCCAACCAGTCCGCATGGTCCGATTCCGCGCGGCGGCAAAAGATTGAAAATCTCGCGGTCATGCTCAGCGGAGCGATCGCCGCGCTGGGCCGCGTGGGTCTGATGCTCAACGTGCGCAAAGCCGATCTGGCCGCCGTTCTCAGTCTTCTGCCCGCGCTGCAAAATCCCACAGTTGCTCCGCTCGCCGATGGCGAGTGGGTCGCGGTGAACACAGTGATTGAAGAACAGGCAGCCTGGTCGCTGATTCCCAAGCTGAAGCAGGCGAACGCACAGGGCATCGTCGAATATCCGCTGAACAAGGTGGTCATGTGATGCGGGCGAATGCGACGCGCAAGGTGACGAGAGGGAAAGCGACACGCAATCAAGCGATGCGCCATAAATCGACGCGCAATGGCGTCATGCGCATTCTCGAAGGCGCCGAGCTAGCTAATCGGGTGACGGCACTCGCCGGGCGTGGTGCCACCGATCTGGCGGATGTGGAGCCGGCAGTTCGCCGCATCGTCGCCGACGTTAAGCGCAACGGCGATCGCGCTGTCCGCCGCTACGCCGCACGCTGGGACGAATTAGACAAGGGCGAGCCGCTGCTGGTTTCTGAGGACGAACTGCATCAGGCGTGGGAGCAAACCGATCCCGAGTTGCAAAAGGCGATTGAGCTGGCGGCGGGGAATATTCGCCGCTATGCGGAGTGGCAACTGCCTGTCGAGTGGCGCCGCGAAATTGAGCCTGGGGTCAGCGTTGGTCAATTGGTGCGTCCGCTCGAATCGGTCGGATGCTACGTTCCAGGAGGTCGTTATCCTTTGCCTTCTACGGTGCTCATGACGGTGATTCCGGCTCAAGTCGCGGGTGTGCGTGAGATCCGCGTGGTCTCTCCGAAGCCGGCGCAGGCGACGCTGGCGGCGGCGGCATTTCTCGGCGTGCGCGAGTTTTATCGAGTCGGAGGGGCGCAGGCGATTGCCGCGCTAGCCTATGGCACAAACGAAATTCCACGTGTCGATAAGATTGTCGGTCCTGGCAACCGCTACGTGACCGCCGCGAAGAAGCTTGTCGCTTTCGATTGCGCCATCGAGTTTTTGGCGGGCCCCACTGAGGCTGTTGTCATCAGCGAAGACGGAGATGCCGCTTGCATCGCATCTGACTTGGTGGCGCAAGCGGAGCATGATCCTGACACGCTGTGCCTTTTCATCGTCACCTCGCCCCAGCTAGCGAAAAAAGTTCAGAGCGAAATACAAGATCGCACGCAGGCGAACCCGATTGCCGCTCAATCACTATCGCGTCGCGGCGCGATTCTCCGAGTCGATTCACTGGAGCAGGCGGTCGAAGCGGCGAATCGTATCGCGCCCGAACATCTCACCCTTCCCGCGAATCTTGCTCCGCTAGTGCAGCACGCAGGCGCCGTTTTCCTAGACGAGTTCACACCCCAGGCGGCCGGCGACTATGTTTCAGGACCGAATCACGTGTTGCCAACGGCTGCAATGGCGCGCGTGCGCGGCGGTCTCAGCGTGCTTGATTTCGTGCGCATCATCGGATGCCAACAAGTTTCGCGTGAAGGCATTAAAAGTATCGGCCCGGCAGGAATTACTTTCGCGACCGCGGAAGGCTTGAAAGGACACGCGGAAGCATTCCGTGTGAGGTGCTCTCATGCTTGAGGCGCGCGATGCAGTCAAAAATCTACGTGCCTATCGGCCGCCTCTTGCCGGCCGCACCGGCCTGCGTCTCGATTTCAACGAGAGCACCGTGGGATGTTCTCCGCGCGTGCTGGCCCGTTTGCGCTCGCTCGATGCCGATTTCTTGGCGCGTTATCCCGAGCGCGAGCCCGTCGAGAAAGAGGTCGCAAGTTTTCTTCGACTCGATTCGGCGCAGGTCCTACTCACAAACGGGGTCGACGAGGCAATCCATCTGCTTTGTTCAACTTATCTCGATCCGGAGGATGAAGTACTCATCGCTGTTCCTACGTTTGCCATGTATGCGGTTTTCGCGCAGGCTGAAGGCGCGCGTGTTATCGAGGTTCGTGCCGGCGAAAACTTTGAATTTCCGGCGCAGGAACTACTGGCCAAAATTAATTCGCGCACGCGGCTCATCGCGATCGCGAATCCGAACAATCCTACCGGTGCGGCGGTCGCGATCGATCTTCTTCTGCAGATTGCGCAAGCAGCGCCGCGGGCGGCGGTACTCGTGGATGAGGCATACTTTGAGTTTCATGGAGAAACACTGATTGACTACTTGCGGCGCACTCTGTCGCCTGAGAATCTTTTCATCGCGCGAACTTTTTCCAAAGCCTATGGGCTGGCCGGTTTGAGAATCGGAATTCTTGCGGGAGACCCGAAGCAGATGGCGATGGTCCGCCGCGTTGCCTCGCCCTATAGCGTCAACGCAGCCGCGCTCGCAGTTTTGCATGAGGCTCTTCAAGATCAGGAATATGTTGACGGCTGTGTTGCCGAGGTGCGCCGCAACCGCGATCGCTTGCAGAGAGAGCTCGGCAATCTCGGATTGCATTACTGGCCGAGCCACGCCAACTTTGTGCTCGTACGCATTGGCCCAGCTCACGCCGAATTTGTTGGAGCGTTGCGCGATCGCGGAATTTTAGTACGTGATCGTCATACTGATCCCGGCTGCGAAGGCTGTGTTCGCATTTCCGTTGGGACGGATGAGCATACGGAGATCCTTATTGACGCCCTGCGCGAAGTCGACGAGCAGCTCGGATTGCGCACATCCGCTGCTGAGCTCCGAAATGGGGTGCGGGCGTGAGGAAAGCTAAACTAAATCGCAAAACGGCGGAAACCGAGATTCAAATCGCGCTCACCCTTGAGGGCCGCGGAAAGTACGAAGTGTCGACGGGCATTTGTTTTCTCGACCATATGCTGGAATTGTTCGCACGGCACGGCGGATTCGATTTGAAACTTGCCGCTAAGGGCGATTTGGACGTGGATCAGCATCACACCGTGGAGGACATCGGTATCAGTCTGGGCGAAGCCTTCGACCACGCACTGGGCGACCGGCGCGGCATTCTGCGCGCCGGCTATTTTCTGATGACCATGGATGAGACCCTCGGGCTCGCGGCCGTTGACTTCGGCGGTCGCGCGCTTGCAGTGGTTCAGACCAAGGTCCGTGTGACGCGTGTCGGAGATCTGCAGACAGAGTTAATCCCCGACTTTTTTGAAGGCTTCGCTCGCGGAGCTCGCGCCAACGTTCATGTGCGCGTCATGTACGGACGATCGAGCCATCACAAAATCGAGGCGCTGTTCAAAGCTTTCGCGCGCGCCCTTCGCGTCGCCTGCTCGCGCGATCGCCGCCTGGGACAAATGCTGCCGAGCACCAAGGGTCTCTTATGATCGCGCCAAATATCGCCATCGTGGATTACGGCGCGGGCAATCTGAGTTCGGTGAAGAAGGCATTTGACCACCTCGGCGCCAATACCGTCGTAACCTCAGCACCCGAGGTGGTCGCGACAGCGAGCAAGATTGTCGTGCCGGGGGTCGGGCATTTCAACGCGCTGGCTGCTCTTGTCAATTTGGGCTTGCGAGACGCCGTTCTCCAAGGCGCAAGCGCCGGCAAGCCACTCCTCGGGATTTGCCTGGGAATGCAGTGGCTGTTCGATGGCAGTGACGAAGCGCCAGAACTCGCGGGTGCCGGAATTTTCGCCGGTCGATGCCGCTTGTTTCCGTCGTCTGTGAAATCGCCACACGTCGGGTGGAATTCACTCACCATTCGAGAAGGATCGCGCTTGTTGCGTGACGTCGCGACCGAATCCTTTGTCTACTTCACCCACTCGTTTCAAGCTCCGGTCGTTGCCGCAACGAGTGCCTCGACCGAATACGGAACGCCGTTTTCCGCTGTGGTCGAACAGGAGAATATTTTCGGAGTGCAGTTCCATCCGGAAAAATCCTGGAACGTTGGCCTGCGGTTGCTCAAGAATTTCTGTGAGCTCGATTTATGAGGCCGACTGATGGGATTTGATCAGTGCTGACCAAACGTATCATTGCCTGTCTTGATATGGACGGCGGCCGGGTTGTGAAGGGCGTGCAGTTCGTCAATCTGCGCGATGCTGGCGATCCGGCGGAATGTGCCACGGCTCACGCGCGCGATGGCGCGGACGAAATTGTGCTCCTCGATATCACGGCCACGAGCGACAAACGCAAAACGATGCTCGACGTGGTATCGCGCACGGCGCGCTCATTGTTTGTTCCGTTCACCGTCGGCGGAGGAATCCGCGAACTTTCCGACGCTACCGATGTGTTCGAGGCCGGCGCCGATAAGATCGCCATCAACTCGGCCGCCGTGAAAGATCCGGCGCTGATTGGAAAAATTGCCGCACGTTTTGGCTCGCAGGCGGTAGTGGTGGCGATCGATGCGCGCCGCAACGATTCGGTGGAGAATGGCTTCGAGGTGTTTGTTGCCGGCGGCCGCACTCCGACGGGTCGCGATGCCCTGCAGTGGGCGCGTGAGGCGGCTGCTTGTGGGGCCGGAGAGATCTTGCTCACTTCGATGGATCGCGACGGGACGAAAGCCGGCTTCGATTGTGAGTTGACGCAACTGGTGGCCGACGCCGTTTCCATTCCTGTGATTGCCTCGGGCGGCGCTGGCTCACCGCAGCACTTTATCGAGGTATTTCGCGATGGGCGCGCCGACGCGGCTCTGGCTGCTTCCATTTTTCACTTCGGCCTTGAGAACATCGGACAATTGAAGCGCGAACTGCGGGCTGCCAATGTCCCCGTGAGGTGGCCATGCTGATTCCGTCAATCGATTTGATGGGCGGCAAGATCGTGCAGCTGATCCAAGGCGAAAAAAAGAAATTAGAGTTCGATAATTTCGAATATTGGATCGAACGCTTCTCGAAATATCCCATCGTTCAACTCATCGATCTCGACGCGGCGCGAGGCACCGGTGATAATCGCAAGATCGTAAAGCAGATCGTCGGCCGGCTGAATTGCCAGATGGGCGGCGGCATTCGCGACGTTGAGACCGCACGCGAACTGTTGAATCTCGGGGCGAAGAAGGTAATCATCGGATCTGCGCTATTAACCGAAGGCCGAATCAATCGCGATTATGCGCGCACCTTATCGGAGGCGATCCCGCCAGCTTCTCTTATGTTTGCCCTCGACTCGCGCGGAGGCCGAGTGGCGATTGACGGATGGCGCACGGCGACGGCGGTCACGCCGTTCGAGATGATTCGCGAACTGGAGCCGTTCTGCGAGACCTTCCTCTACACGCACATCGACACGGAAGGCTTGATGGGTGGAATTCCGATGGAGACGGTTGAGGCAATCCGCCGTGCCACGACGCGCCATTTGGTGGTTGCGGGCGGAATTACCGAACAGCGCGAGATCGAAATCCTCGACGCGCTGGGTATCGATGCCGTGGTGGGCATGGCGCTCTACAGCGGAAAAATTCCAGGGTGAACAATCAGCGCGAATCTAAGGGCGCGGTGGCCGCGCCCTCGCCTCCAGCTTTGCCAGGTTCGCATCGCAATTCGCAATCTTCGAGTTAAGATCCGCGGCGACGTCAGCGCCCATCGCGTTCAGAGCGGTATGACCCGGTCTTCCGTTCCACGCGCTCAGCCCTTTTTGATACGAAGTACTGGCCTCGCGCCAGTAGCGCTCTTTCTCTCGCGTCGAAACCGCGCGGCCGGCCAGGGCTTCATACGTCATGCCGAGGGCTGAGTAAGAGTCGCTCAGTGCGCTCGCTTCCCATACCGACTTCGACTTTCCGGTGGCGGGGAGACTCGCGAGAGCATCGCGAATATTCAGCGCGCCTTCGGAGATCTTACCTTGCAGCACGAGAATTTCGCCTAGACTCAGTTCGCTGAGCACGGCGTTGGTGGCGGAGAGATCGTTCTTAGGATCGGCCAGCTTCAACTCCCTGAAAATCTCGTGCGAGCGCCGCGCAAAATCCTGCGCACTTTCAAGATCTCCTTTTTTCCGGGCGATGTCGGATGATATTCCATAGCCTTCCGCCAGATACTCACGAAGGGTAGCATTGGCAGGGTTGGCCTCGGACAAATGGTTGAGCATAGCGAGCGCCTTTGCCGCCATCGCGATGCCCTCATCGATGTGGCCCGTGTTGGCCAGCATTCTTGCCACGCCGTTATAGTTGCCGGACAAATACGCTTGCACGATCGGACTGCTCTTGGGATCGGCGGCAAGGGGCTCAAGGATCGCTGCGGCCTGTTGATAATTTTGCAGCGCGCCCGGAAAGTCTCCCATCTTGTCGAGCAGGCCAGCCGTGTAGTAATAGAGACCGGCAAGTTGCATTTGCACCTTGGGGTCGTTCTGTCCGGTGGCCATTCTCTGAATGAATGGCTGGGCTCGCCGCATCGTCTCGCGGGCTCCCTCGAAATCGCCTATGTCTTCTCGTACCTGGGTAATTCTGAAATATGCGCCTGCCAATCCAACCTGCGTATTGACGTCGGTCGGATTTTCCGCCGCTAAAGATTCCCAAATGGCCAGCGCCTTGGTGTAACTCTCGATGGCGCCTCCAAAATCGCCGAGGTTGGGATTGGCCGATGCACCAAGGACGTCTCCAACCCTGTCATAGGCTGTTGCCAGCTCGCGCTGCAGTGAAGGGTCACCGCTCGACTCGCGAGACAAGCTGTCGAGATACTCGAGCGCGCGAGTGAGCACAAGCTTCCTCGTTTCAGTCGCGCCCGGCAGGTTCCGAATCGAGTCGTGAACCTCAAAAATCAGGGAGTTGGCCAGTTTGCGCACGTCATTGAAACGCCGCTCCTCCCGAGCTTTTTCGGCGCGCGCAATCGCCGCCTGTTCGCGGGCCAATCGGGCCTCGCGAAATGTTATGGCCAGAGCCCCCAGCAGCGCGAGAGTTAACGCCACCGCCGTGATCACTGCGGTCTTGTGCCGCGCAATGAATTTTGAGGCGCGATAACCGATCGTGTCCTGGCGGGCAGCAACGGGAAGGCTCGCCAGATGGCGTCGTATATCCTCGGCAAACTGCTCGACCGATGCGTAACGCCGCTGCGGTTCCTTGCGCAGCGCCATTAGCACGATGTTGTCGAGATCGCCTCGCAAGCGCTTGCTGCGCTTTTCGGCGGAGACGTCGATCGTCTCTGGGTCGTCAGACGATCGATGCGAATCAGACTGCCCAGTCGTGGTCTTCTTGCGTGCGACGGTACTCGGTTTCTGCGGCTCATCCTCACAGACCGCGCGTGCCATTTCTTCCGGCTTATTGTTTAGGCGTCGATATGGATGTTTTCCCGTCAGCAATTCGTAGAGCACTACGCCGAGCGAGTACACATCGCTGGCGGTCGTTATAGGCTCGCCTTTAATTTGCTCAGGACTGGCGTAGCCAGGGGTGAGAACGCGAAATATGGTCAGCGTCGGTTCGGGCCCGCCAGCCTCGGCTTCTGCATCCAGAATCTTAGCGATGCCAAAATCCAGCAACTTGGGAACGCCATCCGCGGTGACGAGAATGTTGCCGGGCTTGATGTCGCGATGAATGATCAGGCGCTGGTGTGCATACTGCACCGCAGCGCAGACTGGCAGAAACAATCTTAGCCGCTCGGTGATGGACAGCTTATGGCGCTCGCAGTATCGATCGAGCGGAATGCCATCGATCAACTCCATCACAAAGTAGGGGACGCCGTCTTCGGTCGTGCCACCGTCGTGCAGCCGAGCGATGTTGGGATGATCGAGTCCGGCTAAGATCTGGCGTTCGTGTTTGAAACGGCTGAAGACGAATGCGGAATCCTGGCCGGCACGAACTACTTTCAGCGCGACTTCTTTGTGGTATTGATCGTCGGCGCGAACCGCACGGTAGACTTCGCCGAAACCGCCGACGCCGAGACGATCGACAATCTTATAAGGACCCACGCGACGGCCAATCCAGAGATCGGTCGGCGCGTCAGGATTTCCAACTGACGTGTCTACGGTCGTGATGTCAAAATGGCGACGTTCATTTAAGAAATCTGGTCCTGCTTCTTTATCCGCGCTCAGAAGCACTTCCACTTCTTTGCGCAGAGAAGCATCGCGAGCACAGACACGGTCGAGAAAAGCCGTGCGCTCGCTCGGATCGAGTTCGAGGACGTCATCGAGGACGACTTTGATTTCCTGCCAGCGTTCCGGAGTCATACGGCAGAGGATTTGTTCATCTCATTGTGCAACCACAGCCTGGCCGTGGCCCACTCGCGTTTCACCGTGGAGGGAGAGATCTCCATGGCGTGCGCGACGTCTTCAATGGAGAGCCCGGCGAAAAATCTGAGTTCGACAATCTGGCTCTGGCGTGGATCGAGATCGGCCAGGTGAGTTAAAGCGTCATCGAGCGAAATCAGGTTCAGCTCTTTTTTCTTGGGGAGAGTAGCCGCCTCGTCAAGCACCAGTGTGACGGCATCCCCGCCGCGCTTGGAGGCCCCATGTTTGCGCGCATGATCGACCAGGATTCCCCGCATCAGCCGCGCGGCAACGGCAAAAAAGTGAACTCGATTTTGCCAGTGTACCGAATCGCGACCAACCAGCCGCAGATAAGCCTCGTGGACAAGGGCAGTGCTCTGCAGAGTGTGGTCGCGCGGGTGTTTGGAAATGCACTTCCGGGCGACCCGCCGCAACTCTTCATAGACCAGCGGGACCAAAGCCTCGCGCGCCGCAGCCTCTCCCTGGTTCCAGCGAGCCAGCAAAACCGTGACTTGATTGGATGAATCAGAAGGCAAGGGAACACCCCAAAGCCCGGAGGGCGCGCCAGTGTTGGTTCAAGAAAGTACCCTTGGTTGGCCGGAAAGTCAATGGATTCAGAAGAGTTAGCCCGGGCGACTGCCGGGGTTGATTCGCGTAGATTAGGAAATTCGCCAAAAAATGTCGCTCTTGTGAGCCAGTTAGGCCGGTTTTCTACGGTTTTGAGAATAATAGAGGGGATAGGGTCGCTCTTCGTTAACTTGTAATCCGCGCTGACAAATGAAGAGCGACCCGTCATTTCCCTTAATCTCGTCGAGAGACCCTCGGAACGCGCCATGAAGATCTCTTGGAAGAAAAAAGGGGACCGTTTGGTCCCCTTTCTTTCATTTGCGCTCAGCCAGGCTGGGCAGTTTCGCCTGCTGACTGTGCGAATGGTGGCGGATGCCATTTGCTGCAATTGCGCGGTTTAGAAGCTAAGGACTGACGTGCCTCCGGAAACCGCAACGCTGAAGTTGCACTGCGGTCCGCCGCCGCCAAAGTAGTCATACTCGGCCCCGTAGAACCCAGGGCTGATGTAATCCAACTTGGGGTATCCATGGTAGACATGGGTGTCAACGAATGCAGCGATGCCGTTGCTGCCCGACGGATACTCGGAGCACGAAGTCACGTTGTATGCCTCGAGTACGCCAGCGTACGCCCAATTCCACTGATTCCCCGTAGTCCACACCGAGAGCGTGGTATTTTGACCGCTAGTTTGATCGCTTGCATCTACCAGGTAGTACTGAGTGTTGCCAGAAACGCCGGTTTGGTAGGTAAAGCCGCCAATTGTGTCACCGGGGTTTACACCGATCGGCGAGCTAACGAAATAATCCGTGTTGCTGTGGACGAGCCAACTGGCGAGGACCCAGTAATCGCCGCCGAAATTGCCGTTGTTGCCGAACTGGAGCACTGGTTGCATTATCCAACCCTGTTTCGTAGGCTCAATGCCATTGAAGAGATAAATCAACGCGCCGTACGTGTCGGGAATCGACGGCACGGACCAATAACCATAGATATAGTCGATGTTATCGCCCGACTTCAGCGAAACCTCCCACTGGGAAGCTTCGACCCAGCCATTGCCAGTGCCGGGATCCTGCACAACATGACGGGTGGGGATGGAGGCCTCGGCGCAGGTACCGTAGTGCGCGATGAGCTTGCCGTTCAAGGTCACATCGCCCGATGTTGGGCGGTCCGAGACGTCGACGGTTGCGCCTGAGGGGATCTGGTGGACGCAGTCGGGGCTGGCCAGCGCGCCTGGAACCTGCACCCAGCCAGGGTGCTCTGCTTTCAGTTGACTGTAAGTCTTCCCAGCCTGCGCGCTTGCGATTCCGCTCGTGACGAACAGGAGAGCAGCCATGCTGGCGAGAATGCGGTTGCGAGTGGTTCGGTTAGTAATTGCGTTTTTCATAAAACTTCTCCTTATGTAAGTGCTCCGTTCTGGAGCCTGAATTTGATTTCCTTGTGGTTAGGGATAGCTGTGTCTAGCCCAACGGCAGTAATGTTTGTATCGAAGGGCCTCCGAATGTCACCGCGAAATCCCTTCACTTGATCTAGCGGGAACTTCGGGGCGGACGGGTCACTCCGAAGGAAAAGAAATCGGATTGATGCTCGAAAGGTTACGGCTGGCGCGGCTTAGGGCGATGTGGTAGTTTTCCCCTACGCCATTTTGCCTCTACGTCGAGAGCTGCAATTCAATAGCAACCAAGAAGAGCCGAAGCTATGCCGGGTTCTGAGAGTCCATCCAAACTCGAAGTCACTCAACTTCTCAAAGCATGGGGCACCGGAGACGACAAGGCGCTCGATCAGTTGACGCCGGTCGTGCAGCAGGAGCTTCACCGTTTGGCTCACCGCTGCATGTCCAGAGAAAGGCCCGGTCACACCCTGCAGACCACGGCACTGGTCAATGAAGTTTATATACGCCTGGTCGACGTCAATGCGGTCGAATGGCAGGATCGCGCCCACTTTTTCGCTATTTCCGCGCGCATGATGCGGCGCATCCTGACCGATTTTGCGCGTTCGCGAAATTATCAGAAGCGCGGCGCCGGAGCGGTGCAGGTTTCCTTCGACGAAGCGCTCATTGTTACTCCCGAAAAAGACGGCGACATCATGGCGCTCGACGAGGCATTGACCGAGTTCGCCGTGCTCTATCCAAGGCAGAGTCAAGTAGTAGAACTTCGTTTCTTCGGTGGACTCGAAGTGAAAGAAACCGCCGAAGCTCTGAAGATATCGCCCGAGACGGTCAAGCGGGATTGGAGATTTGCGAAGGCGTGGCTCCGACGGGCGCTTTCAGGGGAAACCATCGGCGAAGCAGCCGCAGACGCGGACGAAGAAGTGAACGACGAACCAAGGAAAGAGTCCGCCTGAGAGCCAAGCGGAGCGACGAACGATGGACGAGAGGGAAGTCGAACGCGCGCGCCGACTGGAGCAACTCTATCACTCCGCCCTGGAGCATCCCGAGGCCGAGCGCGCCACGTTTCTCGCAACGGAATGTGGCGCAGATGCCGCTCTACGCCAGGAACTAGAATCCCTCCTCGCGCACGACAAAGCCGACAGCTTTATTGAAGAGCCTGCGCTCGAAGTGGCCGCCCGCATGGTGGCTCGGCAACGTCGCCGGTCGGGCGATGATAGCGGCGGCGTGGTTGTCGGGCAAACTGTCTCTCACTATCACATCATCGAAAAATTAGGCGGCGGCGGCATGGGCGTTGTCTACAAGGCGCGCGATACGCGCCTGGGGCGCCTGGTTGCTTTGAAATTTCTCCCCGAAGATTTTGCCGCCGATCCCACTGCCATTGTCCGATTCCAACGTGAGGCATGCGCCGCCAGCTCTCTCAACCATCGAAACATCTGCACGATCTATGACATCGGCGAGGAGGCGGGACGAGCTTTCATCGCCATGGAGTATCTCGACGGGCAGACGCTCAAACATCTGATCGAATCGGGCCCGGTCCCAACCGCTCGCCTGCTTCCAGTGGCGATACAAATCACCGAGGCGTTGGAGGCTGCGCACGCTCAGGGCATCATTCATCGCGATGTGAAGCCTGCCAACATTTTTGTCACCGAGCGCGGCCAGGTCAAAGTCCTCGACTTCGGTCTGGCAAAGGTCTCCCCGGTGCGTCAAACCGTGGCCACCGGCCCGACCGCGCCGAAATTTTCAGATGGCGGTTCGCAAGACCAACTTACCAGCCCGGGAATGGCGCTCGGCACCGTCGCCTACATGTCTCCCGAACAGGCGCGCGGCGAAGAGCTGGACATCCGCACCGATCTCTTCAGCCTTGGCGCTGTCTTCTACGAGATGGCCACTGGTCGTCGCGCCTTTGATGGAAACACGGCCGCCATAGTTTTTGACGCCATCCTCAATCGCGATCCGATGTCGATGTCGAATCTCGATCCCACCCTACCTGAGGGGCTGGCCCACATCATGGCCAAGGCGCTGAAGAAGGATCGCAACGACCGCTACCAGAGCGCGACCGAAATTCTAGATGATCTGAAGGCAATCGCCGCCGGAAGGCGTGCTCGGGTCGCGCGTGCTCTCTCGAGCAAAAGGCTGTGGCTGGCCGCTATCGCGCTGATGGCGATTGTGGCAGTTGCGGCGGTGGCCTTCAGTATCCGCCAGCGCCGATTGCACCAACTGAGCGAGCAAGACACGCTTGTGCTTGCCGACTTCAGCAACAGCACGGGCGATCCCGTTTTCGACGATACGTTAAAGCAGGCGATTTCAGTGCAGTTAGCGCAGTCGCCATTTCTGAATATTCTCTCCGATGCCAAGACTCGCGCCACGTTGCGGCTGATGGCCAAGCCGCCCGGCACCAAGCTGACGCCGGACCTCGCGCGCGATGTCTGCCGGAGGGCTGGCGCCAAGGCCTACATTGCCGGTTCGATAGCGAGCCTGGGCAGCGAATACGTAATCGGCGTCGACGCAATTAACTGCGACACTGGCGACGCCCTCGCTCAGGAGCAAGTGACCGCCGCGAACAAAGAACAAGTGCTGAAGGCGCTCGGGGGAGCAACGACGAAACTTCGCCAGAGGCTGGGCGAATCGCTCGCCAGCATTCAGAAGTTCGATACTCCCATCGGCCAGGACACGTCCCCATCCCTCGATGCGGTCAAGTTTCTCTCCCTCGGTAGAAAAGCGCAGCAGGAAAAAGGAGGCGATGCTGCGGTTCCATACTTCAAGCACGCGATTGCGCTCGATCCAAATTTTGCCGCCGCCTACGCGGCGTTGGGCACAACATATTTCAATCTTCGGCAGCCTGCGCTCGCCAACGAAAACCTGAAAAAAGCTTTCGAACTGCGCGACCGCGTGAGCGATCGCGAGCGCTACTGGTTTTCCGCGTACTACTACCACCTGGTAATTGGAGACTTGGATAAAGCAGTCGAAACCTACCAGCTATGGGCCGAAGATTATCCCCACGACAACGTGCCGCGCGGCAATTTGGGTCAGATATACGGGTATCTCGGGCAATACGATAAAGGCGTGACCGAACTGCTCGAAGATCTTCGTCTTAATCCCGACACGGTTGCTGGCTATAACAATCTCATGAGCCACTACACGGCTCTGAATCGTCTGGAAGAAGCCAAAGCCGCCTACCAGCGGGCGAAGTCGCGCAACCTCGACGCGCCTTTCTTGCATTGGAACTTATACGGAATCGCTTTCCTGCAAAAAGATGCCGCGGAAATGCAGCGCCAGGCGACGTGGGCGGCAGGGAAACCGCAGGGAGAAAACATGCTTCTCTCCGCGCAGTCTGACGCCGAGGCCTATGCGGGGCATCTCGGCCGAGCGCGCGAATTAACGCAACAGGCGATGCAATCCGCCGCGCAAAACGATCAGCAGGAATCCGTCGGCCAATGGCAGATGAATGCGGCCTTGCGCGAAGCTGAATTTGGCAACACGACCCGAGCCCGCCAGCAGACCGACGAAGTGCTGGCAAAGTCGCAGGATCGCGACATGCAGATTCTGGGCGCGCTGGCTCTCGCGCGAACCGGGGACTCAGCGCGCGCCGAGCAGATGGCGGATGATTTGGCCAAGCGCTTCCCCCAGGACACCGTGGTCAACCGTTATTGGCTCCCGACAATTCGAGGCGCCATCGAGATCAGCCGCAAGAATCCTACGAAGGCAATCGACGCCCTCGCCAGCTCCGTTTCCTACGAACTCGGGAATCCTTCGCCCCAAGCCGAGATCGGAGCCTATCTTTATCCTGCTTATATTCGCGGTCAGTCTTATTTACTCTTGCAGGATGGCGAAAAGGCGGAGGGCGAGTTCCAGAAGTTTCTGACCCATCCTGGCATTACCGTCAATTGTCCGTTGGGCGCGCTCGCTCATCTTCAACTCGGCCGGGCATACACGCTGATGCACGATCCCGCCAAAGCACGCGCCGCCTACGATAACTTCTTCGCCTTGTGGAAAGACGCCGACCCCGACATACCCGTTCTGAAGCAAGCCAGGACGGAGTATGCCGAGTTGCGATAAGGCTGTCCGGCCAAAAAAAATGACCGAAACCGACAAGCGGTTTCGGTCACGAAGTCACAGGCGACTTCAAAGGATTTAGCTTACTTATTGTCTTTCTCGCGCTTCCGCGATGTGAGCCTGGTGACCCGCTTCGGATACAGCCTTCACGAATGCTTCTCCGCTTCGCGGCGTTGACGCGCTGCCCGAGAGAATGTTGCGGAACATCATGTGCTTGCCGTAAATCGCGCGCGTTGAATCGTTATCCTGCTCCACGACTGCGCCTTCCAACGTCAAACCTGCGAACACGCCTTTCGAGCGTGAGTAAGTCAAGACTTCCGTGTTCAACAGAATGTCAGTTCCGGCGGAAGTGTGGCGTCCCACTGGGCCCGCTGCCACCGACCCCTCACCCGTCATTTCAAACTTGCTGGAAAGCAGATGCTGCAAACCACGGTCGTTCATCACCAGCATGACCAAGTCCACACCTTCGACTCCGATCTGCAATCCCCAACTCCCACCGCCAACCGAGATGAATGCGGGAGCGCTCCAACCGTCCGCCGTACGGCAGGTGGCGACGCCGCGTCCGTGCTTGGCGCCGAAGATGAAGCCACCTTTGATCATGTTTGGCACAACCACGACGCACTTTGCGCCATTCAATACTTCCTCGGGAATCCCTTTGTCGGGCGTCGACATGATCGACTGAAGAACGTCTACGGATTTTTGCATGCGATCGACCGTGTCTTCGCGATCCGAGCCTGCGAACGCGAAAGTTCCAGCCAAGCCGATCAAACTCATCAAAAACAACGACATTATTTTTTTCATGAATTGTTCCTTTCAGTATCTGCGGACCTAAGAGGGGAAGACTCCAGATGGGCTGCTTAGCTCAGATGACCTGAAAGAGAGAGAAGAAGTGCTCATCTCAAAATCAATGTTCGCATAGCGGGCGGAGGATATCTGGTCTGCATTGCTCACTTTTCCCCGAGTGCGTACTTACCCGTTAGTGAGCAATCCGGCACAGAATAAATGGCCGGAAGATGTCACTGTCACACTGGCAAAGGGAAAGACTTTAAGGTGAACTGATAATGGAACGCGTTCTTCGCCAATTGCGCGATCATTTTCGTAGACGGCTCGCCTCAACCAGGGCATCCGTGTCAAGGATGTTTGCGGCTGTGACACCACCCGTCCGCGGTTTTGCGTCGCAAAGAATGTGCCCCTTTTGCGGACTTATTACGTCACGCTCAAAGACTTCCTGCCTGGAGTGCGGCAAGTCGCTGGCTCCGGCAACAAGATAGTGAATTTTCAGGGATAGCTCATTTTCGGCGACCCTTTAAATGAGAAAAAGGAGATCAATATGCTTTGGACAATTTTCGTTGTGCTTCTGATTCTGTGGTTGCTGGGTTTTAGCCTCCATATCGCGGGCGGCCTGATTCACCTGCTGCTGGTAGTTGCGCTGGTCGTACTGGTGATTAATCTGTTCAGCGGCCGGCGCGTCGCGTAGGGCGGTTTCTATACTGAGCGACGAGCTCTCCAGAAGCACAAGAGGCTAAGGGTCAAGTGACGCCCCCTCAGCCGCGCGAACGCGCTCCGCCTATACTCAGCGCAATCCCGCCGGCGATCAAGACAGCGCTGATGACCGGAGAGACACGCGCGCTGTGAGTGGTTTGCACGCCGAGGTTCGCGTTGCCGATCTTAACGCCCTCAGTCTGAGTCTGGGGGATGGGAACGACCAGAGAGACAACGCCGAGTACAACCAGAATGAGGCCGAGATACAGCAAAATCTTCATTTCGAGTCCTTTTTTAACGATGAGAAATGTGCGGCGAAATGCAACTAGTCGTGCAGCACCACGCCGAGCAGCGAGCTGTGCACTTGCAATCCTCCGTCAGGGCCGCCAGAGTAGTCGACAAAGCCCAGCTTCCTGAACCGGTTCATAAAAAAGCTCACGCGCGAACGGGTAGTCCCGACCATCTCCGCCAGGCTTTCCTGGCTGATCTTGGGAATTACCGCTTCTGGCACCCCTTCCTTGCCAAAATGAGCCAGCAGGAGGAGGATTCGAGCCAGTCGCTTTTCGCTGGAGTTAAACAACTGGTCGACGAGATCTTCTTCGTAACGGACATTCCGCGCCAGCAAATATGCCACAAACATTTCAGAAAGCGCCGGCTCGCGATGCAGCGCGTCCATCATCACCTTCTTGTCGATGCGCTGAATTTCACAATCAGTCATGGCGGCGGCCGATCCCATGCGAAGCGCCTGCCCGGCGAGCGAGCCTTCGCCAAAAAAATCGCCGCCTGACAACAGGCCGATCGTCGCTTCGCGCCCTGTCTTGGAGACGACGGTAAGCTTCACTTTGCCCTTTTGTATATAGAAGACCGAGTCCGCCTTGTCGCCCTGGGCAAAGATTCCTTGCTTCTTGGTAAAAGTTAGATTCTTTTGACCGTCGCCTATCGTGGCCAGAAAAATCTTGGGATCGAACCCGCGAATTTTCTTCTTAGCTAACGGAGGGGTGCCCATCAAGGCAATTCTACCGCCGAAAGCATGTTTTTACGCGAGAATTGTCGTCGTGTCAGCCGCGAGGCTGGAAGTGACGACGTTGCTAGTAAACCCAATGTTTGAGGTCTCTTAGGCCATCATTCCGGCGCGCCAGCTAAAGCCCCAAAAAGCGTTGGTGCTCAGAGATTGATCTCTCCATCCCGTATCCGTTGCCAGATTTCTCGCGAGAAGGGAGCATCTTTCTCAGTTTTCGCGTGGTGAAGAGAACTGGCCGGCTCGCGGAGGTTCGCTCGTTTCGCCACGCCATGACGCCGCTGGTCATCCGGCCTCTGAGCACTGAGCCATGCCTCGCGGCGCTGGGCGGGCTTCACATTGAGTACGAAATGAACCGTCGCCCACAGGAAGTGAGCTCCGTCGGACTTGGCCACGAGCGCATCCACGGAATGTAACGCAACGGACGGTATTTCCAGGTGGTCGACCAGCATCACAATCGGTACCTCTGGCCGCGCCTGCTTGATCTCATCGGCGATGGCGGTACCCTGCACGTGGGATAGATGATGCTCGAGCACAACTGCATCCACCGGCCGCGACATGAAAAGACGCAGACCGTCGCAACCATTGGTCGCGGTTTCCAGTTCATATCCGTTCTCTTTCAACACGCTGAGTTGAGTCGGATCTCGGTGTATACACAGTAGGGTGCCGTTGGTGACCATCGAGCGAATGTACAAAAGAGGCTTGCAGGATACTGTTCACAATTGCACACTTCGACGAACCCTCGACCGGCCAATCCCATGTTTTTCAAGGAGCCTCATCATTAGGTTGGAAGGTCACATAACCCGCCAAGACTCCCTTTTGCTCAAAACTGTGCAATTTTGAACAGACGGGCCAGAATGGCAGTTATAACCTGTGGTGATAGGTCGCTAAGTCACGGATGCGAAGAAGCCATGCGGACCCTTCCCCGGGCCGTATTGTTCTTCTCTGGTGGCGCGGCAGCAACAAGTCGCGCCACATCTTTCTGACTGTTCAGTTTTCTAACCGTTCAGTGGACTGTCGCCGCGATATAAATGAAGCGCCGAAATGACGACCCCTGCCCTCAAGGCCTTTTGTAAACCACTCCACCCTTCATCACAAACTCCACCTTCTCCATCACAGAAACATCCGCCAGCGGATCGCCGGGCACGGCCACGATATCGGCGAACTTTCCGGCCTCAATTGTCCCCAATTCCTTTTGCGTCCCCAGCAATTCCGCAGCACTTGATGTAGCGGCGCGAATGGCCTGTGCCGGCGTCATTCCGAACTTTACCATCGACGAAAATTCCTTTGCCGGATTGATCTTCCAGTCAAACCCTCCCGCGTCGGTTCCAAAGGCAATCCTCACACCGGCCTTCATTGCGCGCCGAAACGTGTCTTCATGAATCGCGATCATCTTCACCCACACCGGAGCCCCCGTCGCCGCGCGTCCCTGCGCCACGTATTCGCCAACGTAAATAGTCGGTACATAAAAAATTCCTCGCGCCGCCATGGTTTTTAAATCCGCATCGGTGATGTAGTTGCCATGCTCAATCGAATCGACTCCCGCTTCGACCGAGTTATGGACTCCGTTAAGCGCCATGGCATGCGAAGCAACCTTGCGCCGCTCGCGATGCGCCTCATCGACAATCGCCCGCAGTTCATCCATCGTAAAGGTCGGAATGTCGTCGAGTACGCCGTCTTCCCGCACCCAGTACGACCGGTCGCTATAAACTTTGATCCAATCAGCGCCGTGACTGATCTGCTCGCGCACTGCCTGTCGCGCATTATCGGCGCCGTCGACCAATTGCACCCCGTGCGGCACTGGAACATTAGGCGCATATCCCTGCAGCGGATATGCTCCCGTAACATCCATCGCGCGGGTTGCAACTTGCATGCGTGGCCCGGGAATAATCCCGTTGTTGATCGCCTTCTTCACGTCGGCATCCGCGTAGCCCGCGCCCTCGGTTTCCACGTCGCGGATCGAAGTGAACCCGTACTCCAGCGCACGCCGCGCATTCACCGTCGCCAGAATCGTCCGATATTCCGGCGATTGCTTCAACAGTTGCTCGTCATAATCGGCCGCAGTGATGTCTCCCTGGAGCAGTACGTGAGTGTGCGTATCCATCAGCCCGGGGAGACAGGTAGACCGCGATAGATCGATCACCTCTACTCCGGCGGGAGCGGTCCCGCCGACGTCCTTGATCTTGCCGTCTTCGACGACGATCACGACATTCTTGCGCAGCGACTCTCCCCGTCCGTCGAAAACATTTCCGCACTTCAGCGCGACCGGTGTTGGCGCAGATGTCGCGATGGACGTCTGCGCCATGCAACCGCCGGCGGTCGCAGCCATCAAACAGAGCGCCGCAATGCTTCGCCTCATGATTCCTCCACTGGTGTGCACTCGATGGATTACGTTATTTATTGTCCTTGTCTTTATCTTTGTCCTTACTCTTGCTATCTTCCGCCGGCTCGACCGAACCCGGCATGACTTTGAGCGGAGCCGAGCGTTGATCGTCGAGTTCAGGATGCGGCAACGGTTTGCGCGGCAGCATCTGATCGCGCATCGCCGTGTTGTATACGAAAATTGCCTCAACCGTCGCCGCCTGTGCCAAGTCACCCGGCTGCAATCGTTCGTAAGTGTCCATGTTGGAATGATGCGTCCGCGAGCCGTAATCCAATCGATCCTGAATGAATTGGAAGCCGGGAATTCCGACTGCATCGAACGATTCGTGATCAGTACCGCCGGTGTTTCGGGTCGTAATGGTGGTTACGCCGAGATCTTTCAGCGGGGCCATCCATTGCGCAAAAATCGGAGCCTCCGCCGCATTCTGCTGCAGATAAATTCCTAAAATTTTACCCGTGCCATTATCCACGTTGAAATACCCGGAAATTTTCGCCTGCTCCGGCTTGAGCTCAATGGGACCGCCCGCTTTGCGCATCCATTCCGGCTTCTCGAGTTCCTCGGGAGCAGTCGAAAGCGGCGCGTAACCGAAATGCTGTTTCACATAACCGGCCGATCCAAACAATCCCTGCTCTTCACCCGTCCATAGGCCGATACGAATCGTGCGCCGCGGCTTGACTTGCAGCACGTTGAGAATTCGTATCACTTCCATCGCCACCACTGTGCCCGCGCCGTTGTCGGTCGCGCCTGTCCCCGCGATCCACGAATCGAGATGGCCTCCGACCATCACCACTTCGTCTTTCAGCTTGGGATCGGTGCCGGGAATCTCGGCTATGGTATCGAAGCCATGCTCATGGTCGCCAAGAAACTTCGCGTCGATATTCATCTCAATGTTGACCGGCACATTGGCCTTCAGGAGGCGATAGACGCGCCCGTAGTTTTCGATTGCGGTCACCGCCACGGGAACAGGATCGATATCGTCGCGTAGGTAAGAAGTTTTGGTCAAAAATGAGCCATTATCGTCGAAGATCGTGCCGCCCGACCCGCCACCGTTCTGGCCATCGCGGCTCGGGAGAAGAACGGCTAGAACGTGCTCCGAAGCCAGAAACTTCGCCGTTTTCTCGCGAAGCTGCCGACGCTTTAAGTAATCCGGCATTCTTTCCGAAAAAGGTTTGGGCTTCTCCAGCGGAAAATCTTCAACCTTAGCCAGATCCTTCTCATCCATGCGCGTGAAAAGCGGCTTATCGACCGGATTCACTTCGCGCATCTCGCCCAGGAGGACAATTTTCCCCGACAGCTTGCCTTTATACCGATCGAAATCCTTTTCGTCCTTGATATCAACCCAAGTCGCCTGCCCATTGACGGCGCCATTCGTAGATGGCGACCATGGCGCGGCCTGCGCGATGAAAACAGCAGCGTCGGGCGAGGTCATCCGCACCCACGTGTTGAGCTGCTGCCAGCCCATGCCAAATTCGCCCCAGTCCTCGAGATGGGCATTGCTGCAGCCCATCGCCGTCAGCTGGTCGCGCGTCCATTCGTTGGCTTTCTTCACATTGGGCGAACCGGTCAGGCGAGGACCAATGCCATCCGCCAATGCCGAAGCGTATTCCATGACGTGGGAATGCGTGAGGCCTTCGTCGCGAATGCGCTGGTACATGGCGTAGTCGATAATTTCTGTGGCCGGCTGAGGCTGTGCATACGAAGGCCTGTCATTGTCGGCAGATGCTGACGTTTTCTTATTCTTGTCGGCGGCAGAGATGGATAGCGGCAAAACAAAGCACAGCAGAAAGGCAATTCTGATTTTGAAAGTTGCTTGGAAGCGCATCGATTCGGTTTCCCCCGTAAAAAAGTTCCCCAGAAGAGTAGCAGATATGCCCATTTTTCAGTGGCGCTCTACTGCAATCTCTTATGTGGAATGGGAGCCGGCCCGATTCGTCGCGGGTTCTCAGCGATGAAATCGGCAAGGAGAGCCTGCGCAAACCTTTTGCCGGCCCATGACATCCTAACCTCTCCTGAAGGAGTCCTACGTGCCAGGGATCAAATCTCTCCATCTCACCAAAACGCTCGCACTGCTGGCGATGAGTGCATTGGCCGCGCTTCAACTAGGGTGCCAGGGCACGACAGCCGGAGTTCAGACGGCGGTTCCGGCGGGTCAACCTCTTTTCGCTCACGTCGTCTTGGTAGTGGAGGAGAATCACAGTTACTCCGAGGTGATCGGCAATGCTTCAATGCCTTATTACAATAGCCTGGCACCGCAATACGGAGTGGCGACGCAGTATTTCGCCAACGCGCATCCATCCATTCCGAACTACCTGATGCTTACCACCGGCCTTATCGAAACCGTGGATGATAATTTTTCTGGAGTCATCAGCGATGACAACGTCGTCCGCGAGTTGATGAAAGCGGGTAAGACCTGGAAATCCTATGCCGAATCTCTTCCGTCGGAAGGATATATGGGTGGCGACACCGGCTTGTACCTGCGGCATCACAACCCGTTCACATATTTATCGGACGTGCAAAACAACGCTGCCGAAGCCGCCAATCTAGTTCCGTTTACGCAGTTCGCGACCGATCTCGCGGAAAACAATCTTCCGCAATATTCTTTCATCGCGCCCAATATTATGGATGACGCTCACAATGGCACCCTGGCGCAAGCCGATGCGTGGCTTCAAACCAACATCGCGCCGCTACTGGCGAATGCGGAGTTTCAGAACAGCGGCTTGCTGATTATTACCTTCGATGAAGGCGATACCTCCGATCTGAATCACGGAGGCGGGCAAGTGGCCACTCTGATCATCAGTTCCGTTGCCAAAAAAGGATTTCAGTCCAAGACCTTCTACCAGCACCAGAGCACGCTGCGGCTCATTCTTGCCAGTTCTGGAGTCGACACTTTTCCCGGCCTCGCCGCCGCCGCCCCTGATATGACCGAGTTTTTTACCGGACACTAGCGGATAGGTCTAAGGCGGGATGATCGATTCAGACCGGCACGTGACTTGCTTTCACTGTTGCTGCTGAGCTTCCATAAACGCGGCTTGCTCAGTTTCATCAAGAAACTGCGACCACTCCTCGTCGGCAGCGAATTCTTCGTCGGGAGGAAGAACAGCCTGCGACGGCGTCACTCGCACCCGCACTTGCAGTTGCGTTTCCGCTTTTCCCTTCATCACGCCCATAGTAGGCGGAACGTCGGCATAATCGCGTCCGATCGCGGTTCGTATATGCTGCGCGCCTGAAATTTCGTTGATGGTCGGATCAAAACCCATCCAGCCAAAACCCGGCAAAAGAGCTTCCACCCACGCGTGCGTCGCGCCGTCACCAGCGCCATTGGCGTTGTCGCTTCCGTGGTAGAGGTATCCGCTTACATAGCGGCAGGGAATTCTGGCATTCCGAACCAGCGCGAGCATGATATGCGCGAAATCCTGGCACACGCCCTGCCGTGATTTCAGCGCATGCTCGATCGGAGAATTCACCGCCGTGCTCTTCTTTACATAACTAAAACTGTGATAAATGCCCGAGTTTATATCCTTGAGGAATGCCAGCGGGCTTCGTCCATTTCTTTCGGAAGCTCCGATCTCTTTGGCTAGGTCCTCGAGTTCGGGCGAGGAACGCGCGAAATAACTGGGCATTAGCATGTCCCAGTAGTCATTTTTTTCGACGAGCTCTTCCAGGTCCTGCCACGCGCTGTACTCCATCACCTCGGGAATCGGCGGCGCAGCGTCAATATTCACCAGCGCGTCGGTGATGATGGTGAGTTGGCCATGACGGGCCGGCAAATCGAAATGATGAACGAGATTTCCGTAGGAATCGGTGTAGCCGAAAATCCGGGCCTGCGGATTCACGGACAATTGGAAGATAAAACAGCGCTGGTTGCCCTCGCTCCGGGGATGCATGCGAACTTCCATCATGCTCTGCCAGATCAATTGGCTGTAGCGATAGCGCGTAAAGTGGCGAATGGCGTAGAACATTTAGTTTTCGAAAGCGACTTCGATCGGATATTCGATATAGACTTCGTGGACCGCCGAATGCAGTTCGCGGCATTGCTCGATAATCCGCGCCAGATATTGGTGCAATCCGGCGATGATTTCGCCCACCTGAACGTAAGCGACCATGGATCGCAAGCGCCCAATCAACCTTTCAACCTTCTCTGTCCGCCGGCTCAAGGAAAGATTGCTGATCGCGGTCAAAGCCTCGTGCATGCGGTCCAGCGAATAGCGCACCGAATACGGAAACTCCGGCTTCAGCAAGAGAAAATTTGCGATGCGATCCGGCTTCAGTTCGGCGGTACACGCCTTGCAATAAGCTTCGAACGCGGCGCAACTGCTCAATAATCCCACCCAATCCAGATCGTCGGCATGTTTATCGGCGGCAAAATAGGCGTCCAGCAGAACGCACAGATTGCAGGCTCGCTCGATATATTTTCCCAGCTGAATAAAATGCCACGCCTCGTCGTGATTCATCGTCGCCCCGGTGATTCCGCTGAACCGGTAGGAACCTTCGCGCACGAGGCTCACCACGCGCATCGCCCCCGCATCGTCATCGGGCTGCAGCTCAAAACCATTGACCTCAGGGAAGAGCCGATTCAAGTGCTCCCACATATCCGAGCTGATCGCCTCGCGCACTTGCC
>Ga0187859_10000342_pt1 | contig 31748 bp, 30 predicted proteins | sample June2016WEW_10_1_2_FD_133019 | JGI IMG/M metagenome (GOLD analysis project Ga0187859, IMG submission 133019) | Peatland microbial communities from SPRUCE experiment site at the Marcell Experimental Forest, Minnesota, USA - June2016WEW_10_10 | ecosystem: Environmental > Terrestrial > Soil >...
CCATGCCCGCGGGATACGCTACGTTCAGTGCATGGATGATTCTGACCTGAACTTGTTGACCGCGCTGGATGCTCTGCTCGCGGAAGGGAGTGTGGTGGGCGCGGCTCGGCGCTTGCGCCTCAGCTCGTCCGCGATGAGCCGGACGCTCGCGCGACTACGGGAGGTGACGGGAGACCCGCTGCTCGTGCGCGCGGGTCGTGGACTGGTGCGAACGCCACGCGCTACCGAACTGCGCGAGCGCGTGCGTGATCTGGTACAGGATGCTCAAACCGTGCTACGTCCGGCCGTTGCCTCTTTGGATCTCGCCGAGTTGAAACGGAGCTTCACAATCCGCTCCAACGAGGGCTTTGTAGAGGTTTTCGCTGCACAGCTCGTTGCGGCGGTAACTGCAGCAGCACCGAGCGTGCGACTTCATTTCGCGCCGAAGCCCGACAAGGACGTGGGAGCGCTGCGAGAGGGATTGGTAGATCTTGAGATCGGCGTGCTCGGGAAGTCGGGGCCAGAGATCCGCGTACAAACCCTATTCCGCGACCACTTTGTTTGTGCAGTTCGGGAGGGGCACCCTTTGCTTGGGACAGGTGAGATCACGGCCGAGCGATACGCGGCGTGTGGCCACGTCGTTGCTTCGCGCCGTGGTCGCGAGAGTGGTCCGGTAGACGAAGCACTGGGTGCCCTTGGCCTCACGCGAACGGTAGTCGCTGTGGTGCCCAGCTTCCGAGCAGCTTTATCGGTTGCGAGTGTATCCGATCTACTGGCGCTGGTGACTGACTCGTTCTTTAACGCGACGCAGGGACATCAGGCCAGGTCCGGTCCCGCGGAAGTCAGGAGCTTCCCACTGCCGGTTCGCACCGAGGCGATCACGGTCTCACAAATGTGGCACCCGCGCCTCGACGCCGATCCGGCGCATCGCTGGCTGCGAGGCCTGGTGCTGGCAAACTGCCGCGAACCGGGACGATAGATACATGTTATGAAATAAGCATCGTGAGTGAGGCCTTCCAACCCGCTGCGACGTCCACTCCGGGCAACATTTCTTTTCTCTCCTCCGAACTTCTCGAACAACTGAAAGCGCAGCTTCCGGAGTCGCTGTTTGCGGCGGTGAGCGGGAAGTTGAGTGCGTATGCAAACGAACTGGAGTATTCAAAGCTCAAGCTCCAGGCTCTTGAAGGGAAGCTACGCCTTCAGCGGATCGCCAAGTACGGCCCTGGCAGCGAGAAGTTAAGCAATTTGCAGCTGGAGTTGCTGGAGTTTGAGCCCGGCGTCAGCAGCACGGAAGTGGCCGCTGAGAGCGAACGCGGTGCGCTGCCACCTACTGCTGAAAAGAAGAAGAGATGCAAACATCCTGGCCGCCAGATTCTGCCCGCCGATCTCCCCCGCGTGGAACGTGTGATTGCCTGCGCTCCGGAACAGTGCATATGCGAGGCTGCGGGGCCGACACGAAGGTGATCGGCTACGAAGTGAGCGAAGTGCTGGATGTGAAGCCGGCCGAGTACTTCGTGCAAGTGACCAAGCGCGAGAAGCGTGCCTGCAAAAGTGTGAGGAGCAAGGAGTAGCGATGGAGCCGCTGCCGGTGCGGATTATCGCCAAGAGCCTGGTCTCGGAATGAATCATCGTCGACACCCATCGTGGGCAAATATGCCGGCCACAATCCTCTGTTCCGTCAGAGCGTCATCTTCCTGCGCGACGCGGGCATCGACATTAGCCGGGCCACGATGTGCGGCTGGGTGATGACGGTTGGCGAACTGCTGGCGCCGGTAGTGGGAGTGACGCGGCGAGACCTGATCGATTAAGCAAAAAGGGAGATTCCTCAGTCACATTTGTCGTCCCCGAATTCCATCCCCGTCAGAAGGGGCAATCGGGGTTGTTGACGTGAACGTCCTTTATCATTCACTACTCGAGTTGGCAAGCTGAAAGAGGGCCCCCGCGAAGAGTTCCGTGGGGCTTACGCGTTCGCCCGCTTCGCTGTTCATATCTGCAAACGAGCCGTTGGAAGGCCGCCACCTGCGACGCCCACTCTGCGACGGAATCTAGTTAAACCAGTCTTATATTGCGTTCGACCGTTTTTATGAGGCTGTCCATTTTGCCGCTTAGCACTTGTTTCGCAACGCTTAGCGTGTAGCCTTTCATGGTATGAAACGGTACGTGCGACGGCATAGCGAGTGCATAAGGGTCGACCACGACATCCACTACAACCGGTCCGGTCTTATGAGCGAAAGCTTCAGTTAGACCATCGCTGACCGCTTCAGGCTCCTCAATTCGAATCCCCTTCGCGCCCATTGCTTCGGCCACCGCGGCGAAGTTCGGGTTCTTGAATCCCACTCCATACGGAATGAAGCCGGCTTCCTGCTGCTCAATACTCACGAAGTCGAGCGACTCGTTGTTCAGTAGGATGTGGATCACAGGTGTCTTGCGTTCGACCTGAGTTAAGAGATCGCCCATCCCAAGCATCGTGAACCCGCCGTCCCCGCAGATTGCAATTGTTTGGCGGCCAGGATAGGCCAGTTGCGCTCCAAACGCGTTCGGCGCTGCGTTGGCCATGGAAGCCCAGGAGAACGATCCGAAGAGCCTCCGATTCTTCCCACCTTTGATGTGCCTCGCGAGCCAAATTACCGCCGTGCCTGTGTCTGCGAAAAACATGGCGTCATCTGAGGCTAACTTACAAAGCGTAGCGGCGAGGTATTCCGGACGTATTGGTTTGATGACCGGCCCGTTCTCAACATAATGCTGTTTCAGTTCGGCGAAAGACTCCGTCTCGGCAACATACTTGCGCAGGAAGCGGTCATCAGTCTTTTCCTGGACATTTTTCAGTACTGCTTGCACGGTCGCTTTGACGTCGCCGACGAGTCCAAGATCGAGCGGGGTTCGGCGGCCTATGTGCTTCGGATTCTGGTCGATCTGTACCTTCCTTACCTTCGCTCCTGGAAGGAATTCGGAAAACGGAAAATCGGTCCCGAGCATCAGAAGGAGGTCGGCATGGTTGATCGCTCCATAAGCGCCGCCATATCCTAGCAACCCCGTCAGTCCCACAGCATAAGGATTGTCATGCTCCAGCCATTGCTTACCTCGCAACGCGTAGCCGACGGGAGCCTTCAATCTTGCGGCCAGCTCGATTACCTCTTCGCGCGCGTCTCGGCACCCATCGCCGCCAAAAATGGCAACTGTGCCAGCGCCGTTAATCATGTCCGTGAGCCGGCTCAGGTCAGAATCCGATGGACGAAACACAGGCGCCGCAGGGATGCTGATATGCACCGGTTCGCCCACGGCCTCCGCCGCCGCAACATCCCCGGGAATCGAGAGTACCGTAGGGCCTTTCTCAATGATCGAAGTGCGTATGGCCGTACCGATGACGGCCTGAGCCTGAGCCGGATTGACTAGCCTGGCCGTATAAAGAGACACGGCTTGGAAGAACTGATAAGGATTCATCTCCTCCAGCGCAGACGTATCGATTAGGCTGGTTTCGACGTCGCCCGCGATCGCAATCACCGGAGCTCGCTCCTTGCGCGCATCCATCAGCCCGTTGAAGAGATGGGTAACGCCAGGCCCTGCTGTTCCGCACACTGCGACGGGCGCTCCTGTGAAGTAAGCATCTGCGACGGCGGCGAAGACGCCGTATTCTTCATTCCGAACGTGCACAAAGTCGACATTTCCGTTTCTGCGCAGCGCATCGATCACGGGATTCAAGGCGTCGCCGACAATACCGTAACACCGTTTTACGCCGGCGTCGACAAGCATTTCCCACAAGACATCCGCAACGTTCCGGGCCATACCAACCTCCGTTTCCTCTTATGAAATAAATTCAAGCACGAGAAAGCGCCTGCCTTCTATCAGTAACCGGATCTTACCCGGCGGCACTCACAATGCCCCAGATCTTTGACGTCCCGCCGAAATCGCCCAACAACCCAATAGTCCTGTTCAAATTGCACCCGAAATATCTCAAGCCGCCGTTCCCAGTGCTCTGAAAATCCAAATTCGCGGAGTTGACGTGCAACCAGGAGTAATTCAGGCCCACCCGATACTTCGGAGCGGCCGGCTCCTGCGCGCACAAGACTGCGCCGGACATCAACAGCGTTCCTAAAACAATTGTCAGTGGTTTCATGATTTAACTCAGAGCGTTCGACGCGACAACCGGCTCCTTCGTCACAAGCGAGGGCGCAGGCTTGCCGTCCAGAACCGCATCTATGTTATCAAGCGCAAGCATGCCCATTGCCAAACGCGTCTCCACTGTCGCGCTCCCCATATGTGGCAACAGAAACGTGTTCTTGAGTGCAGCATATCCAGGGTGAAGCTTCGGTTCGCCTTCGAAGACGTCCAGGCCCGCTGCTCGGACTCGGCCACTCTTAAGGGCAGCGATGAGGTCTTCGTCCACCACCATGCCGCCACGAGCGGTGTTGATCAGAATCGCTCCGTGTGGCATTAGATCGATTGTTTTCGAATTGATGAAGTGATGAGTCTCCGGAGTTTCAGGCGCATGCAGGGTAAGAAACTCGCTCACTCGAAGTAAGTCCGGCGCACTGGAGTGAAATACCGCGTCTTTCTCCAGTGCCGCGGGCAAGCGGGTTGGATTGAAATAATGGATAGTCATCCCGAAGCCCCTCGCACGTTGAGCCACAGCCTGGCCTACTCGTCCCATACCAAGAATGCCGAGAACCTTTCCGGTCAGCTGCCACCCCAACAACATTTGACTCGAAAGTGTCCATTTTCCTGTACGCACCATTTCCTGGCCTTCGTACGCCCGCCGTGACGCACCCAGCATCAGCAACATGGCGATGTCCGCGGTGGCATCCGCGTTGATTCCCGGCGTGTACGCGATGGCGATTTTCCTATCCGCCGCAGCCTGGAGGTCAATGTGGTCAATACCGACCGAGTAGGTCGCGATAACCTTCACGGAGGCGGCCACTCGCTTGAAGAAGTCGGAGTCTAACCGATCGAGGGGTGTAACGAACAGTGCATCGGCTCCTGATGAGGCCTCGATCAATTCGTCACGGGTAAACGGCCTTTCGTGAGGATTGCGCCGCGCATCGTAATCTCGATCGATGCGCGCCTCGATCCCATCCATAAAGTGAGTTGTAACTACCAGCACGGGTTTATGCAGAGACCGTCTCCGTTCTTGATCCGCTTGCATGAGTTACCCGAGGAACGCGCAGAGCGTCGGACCCCAGAGCACACTCCTTTATTCCATCAGCCCCCAACAAGTGCTCAGCTCGACACCGAGCCAGGATTAAGTCAGGGACGCGTTTCAACTGGGAAGAGCACCACCCTTGCCGTTCTGTTGGTCTTTTGTTTCAGAGCGGCCGACATTGGTGAAAAGCAATCAGAGTCTAGGCCGGGTTCAAACGCGTCGATCTCCATCTTGCGCTGCAACCCTCCTCTCCGGCAGCAAGTTTGCGGAAGCCGGTGTTTATGGCGCCGTAGAATCAGACTTTTTCCCGTGGGTCATCGAAATCGACGAGGGCGAGACATTCATCAGGACGCTCGCCAAGCGTCTCATGCGATTCGTTTGGCACGACGTCGATCAGGACGTCCTTAAGTTTCTCTATGAAAACTTCATCGGCGCGGAAACCCGCAAGCGCCTCGGGGAATATTACACCCCGACTGGCTGGCCGAAGTCATCATATCCGAGACCGTGAAGGAACCCTCAATGCCCGCGTGCTTGTCCCGGCATGCGGCTCGGGAACATTTCTCTATGAACGATTTGATTGTGGCGGAAAAGATTGCACCGTGGCAGAAGCTGAAGGCGCTCGTCCGGCATTGCTCGATTGGCGAACAGGCTCGACGCACGCCTATCGAACTGCTGGATAATTGTTAGGTGATGAGCCGGAAGGCTGGGTTCTTTATGAGAGGCGCCAGATGATCAGACGTAGAGAGTTTCTTATCAGTTCGGGCTTGGCCGCAAGTGCGGCGGGAGCGTGGGGCCAGCGCGCGGATCGCGCCAAAATGGATCGCGTTGCGATCATGAGCTACAGTTTCAATCTAATCGTCAAGAGCGACGCGCATCCGGATGATCCGCGTAGAACCCTCGATATCCTCGATTTTCCCGGTATCATGGCCCAGCGCTATGGGATCCATAATCTGGAAATCCAGCATTATCACTTTCGCTCAACCGAGTCCGATTACCTGGAAGAATTCCAAAACCGGCTGAAGAAAGCCCAGTCGCGGATGACTCAGGTGGTCTTAGAGTTCGGACCGCTCAACGTTTCGTCCGCGGATCCGATCGTCCGGGTGGAAACAATTGACTTGACGAAACGATGGATTGACCTTGCGGTGGCCCTGGGCTGTCCGCGGGTGATGATAAACCAGGGCACGCTCGCGCCCGAGGTGCGCCCAACGGCGATCGATAGCTTGAAGAAGATCAACGCATACGCCAAGACGAAGAACGTCGCGGTGACCATGGAGAACCGCGACGACCCACCCGGCACAAGTCCTGGCGCGGGTGCGGTCCCCGCGCGTCCCCGTCCGCATACCTGGGACGTGGAGGTCGAAATGATGAAGGCTACTGGGATTTGGGCCAATCCCGATATTAGTTCATTCCCGGATAACGAGTCGCGGGAGGCTGGATTGCGCGTCATGTACGCGATGGCTGGGAGCAGCCATTTTAAGTACATGCCGGAGCTGTTCAGCTCGGCCAGGGCGATTCAGATTTCGAAAGAAGCCGGATACAAAGGACTCTTCTCGATCGAAGCCGAACCCCTTACTGGGGAACCGTACCCGTTCGTCGAAACCATTCTGGGTGAACTCCTGCGGGATCTGTAGCGCGCGGACCAGTGCTAGGCGACAAGGCAGGACCAACGCGTCTTTGGGGCAGCGTTCGGTCCGCCGAGTCTGGCCGACCGAGATAGGCGATTTCGCAACAATCCACAACACCATCCATGTCGCGCTGGACCGATGAATCTCGATCAGGAACGCTACTCGGCCCGTAAAGCCTCGACCGGATCGACCTTAGTGGCCTTGCGAGCCGGCAGGTAACTGGCAAGCGTCGCTGCGAGAACCAGCGCGGCCGATACCTCGACGTACGTCAGCGGATCGGACGGGCTCACATCAAAGAGCACCGATTTCATCAGGCGTGTCAGGGCCAAAGCTCCGGTCAACCCAAACGCTACGCCGACGCCCGACAGAACCATCCCGTGACGCACGAACATTCCGGTGACGTTCTGGAGAGGAGCACCTAGCGCGAGCCGTATTCCGATCTCCCGAGTCCGCTGCGAAACCGAGTAGGATATGACGCCGTAGATTCCGATCAAGCCCAAAAGCAGCGCCATGCCGCCTGCGATAGCTAGCAGCACTAGCGTAAAAGACGTTCGCGCCAAGGAACGGTCGTATACGGATTCCAGAGTCTTCACGTCGGCCAACGGCAAATTGGAATTCACGCTAGCGACGGCTTTTTGGAGATCCTGAAGTAAGGCCAGAGATCCCGCGCGCGGCGTCCGGATCACGAAAGCCACGTTTCGGAATACATATGTCGGGGAGGATTCGAAATTCTTCTGCAGCAGGGGCCAGTAGACAATGGCAGGCGCTTTCTGATCCACGCCTTCGTCGCGCAAGTCTGCCACCACGCCGATCACTTCCCGCCAGTCGTCCTTGAGCGTCGGACGGATACGTTTGCCGATGGCCGCACGCGGATCGTGCCACAACTCTCGCGCCATGTTTTCCGAGACCAGGGCCAGGGGCGTCTGGTTGTAAGTCTCGGCCCAAGTCAAATCGCGCCCCGCGATCAAACGGGCTCCGGTTGTGGAGAAGTAGCCTGGCGAGACGAATTTGAGGGTCCGTATGGGGGGAACTGTGCCCACCTGGGCGGTCTGGTCCTCCGCATAAACCGGATCGCCCGAGCCGCCTTCCATGGGGAGGTTGCTCGTTATAGCAACAGCGGAAACGCCCGCAATTGACTCTATCTTACGTAGGATCTCCTCTTCCATCCGAATCGCGCGCTCAGGTTCCGAGACCTGCGATTCAGGAATCGAAATGTGCAGAGTCTCCAACTCGGGTGCATGCGAGAAGCCGGGATCGATGTGCCGCAACGCCTGGAAGGTGCGGATCATCAATCCGGAACCGACCAGCAGCACGACAGCCAGCGCCACCTGCACCACGACAAGAATGCTGCGCGCGCGATGCCGCTCCTTGCTCTGGCTGATGGAGCGGCCTCCGCTACCGAGCGCGTTCGATAACTGCGGCCGCGCGTACTTGAAGACTGGGATCAGCCCAAGCAGAAAACTCGCAACCAGCGAAATGCCGAGAGTGAACGCCAACACGGCCGGATCGATTGAAATCTCGTGGACGCGCGGCAGGTGTTCCACTCCGGAAGCTCTGAGCACCCGCAATGCGCCATACGCGAGCGCCAACCCCAGCCCGCCTCCGGCAGCACCGAGCAGCAGGCTTTCGAGCAGCAGCTCGCGCGCGATGCGTCCCCACCCGGCTCCGAGTGCGGCGCGAACCGCCAATTCCTGCCGGCGTCCATCGGCGCGGACCAGAAGCAGATTCGCCACGTTGGCGCAGGCGATCAACAACACAATGCCCACCGTGCCCATCAGCATCCAAAGCGTCTTTCCGATGTCGCCAACCAGGACGTCCTTCAGCAAACGCAAACGGGGAGCGATGCGGGCGGTGGCCCAAACATTCGAGCTGAAGCCGGGGTTCACAGCAAATTTCGCTGGTGCCAGGGCGAGCATGCGCGTGACATCCGCGTTGGCCTCGGTTAGCGTCACACCAGGTTTGAGCCTCGCGATGCCCTGGCAGCAGAAGCTGATCAGGCGAATGTCCACGCGATTGATCCGCAGCGGCAACAGCAGGGAAACCTGGCGATCCATGAATTGAAATGATGGCGGCATTACACCAACCACCGAGTGCGCATTGCCATCCAGAAGGATGCGGCGGCCCAGAACGGAGCGATCGCCTCCGAAATGCGACTTCCAATACCCGTTCGAAAGAATCACTGCGCGTTCGCTTTTCGGGTCGTCATCCGACGCGGTGAACTGGCGTCCCAGCACAGGCTGGACGCCGAGGACCGGGAGAAAGCGATTTGTCACCAGTAGAGCCGGGACCTCCTCCGGCTGAGCAACCCCCGTTACGCTCGCGGTGTCCGCCTGCCACATGCCGACATCTTGAAACACGCGGTTTTCGTCGCTGTAAGTGAAGTAGAGCGAGGCGGCCAGATTGAGGTCGTCGATATGGATGCCCGGCGCGGTGTGCCGCAATGCAACAATTTGCCCGGATTGCGGATAGGACAGAGGTTTCAACAGCACGCCCTCGATTACGCTGAAGATCGCGGTGCTGGCGCCAATACCCAGTGCCAGGGTGAGTACACTGATGGTAGTAAAACCCGAGTTGCCACCGAGCCGGCGGGCGGCATACCGCAGATCCGACAATGCCGACGCGATGACGTTCTCCCATCCATAAGAGCGCACCTGTTCGCGGACAGCGGTGGCACTGCTGAGTTCCAACCGCGCTCGGCGCCGCGCCTCGTCCGGAGAAAGACCGCTTGCCTCCAGCGCGGCGGTTGCCTGTTCCAGGTAACTCTCGACTTCGTCGGCAATATCCTGGTCGGCGGCTCTGCGGTTCGCGAGCGCATGCAGCCCCCGTGCAAGCTGGCGCCAGAGGGACACTCGGGCTACCCTTCCGCTTTCAAGAGCCGTGCGATGGCCGATGTACGGCGTGACCAATCCGCAGTCTGGTTCGAGAGTTGTTTCTTTCCCGCCCTGGTGAGTTTATAGACTTTGGCACGTCGCGAGTTCTCGGTTCGCCGCCACTCGGCATCCAGCCATCCGCCGCGCTCCAGCCGCTGCAACGCGGTGAGGAGCGAGCCTGGATTGACCTTAAAGACTCCGCGCGATATCTGCTCAATGCGGCGTGCGATTCCGAAGCCATGCATGGGTTCAAGGCTCAGAGTCTTGAGAATCAGCATGTCAAGTGTGCCCTGAATGACGTCAGTATTCAGCTCGTCCATAGATGCTCCACAAACTGAAGAATAACGCCTATTCCATATGATTGTCAAGATGTGATATTCAACTGGAAGACCGTGTCATTCTACGCCGAACAAATATATGCCGTAGTCGGGCGCGTGATACGAAATCGATCCGCCAGAAGTGGAATCGGGTCGTGGAACTGGTACGGCGACGAGGGAAAACCGTGCAGCAGGACGATGGCCGGCTCCGACGGGTCCCCGGCCTCGCGGTAGAAGAGTCTAAGGCCCGTACGGCCGCGGTCTTGAAGTACATAATCAAACGGCTCTCCTTGGATTGTTGGCGGTTGTCACTGCCAGCTAAATCGGCATCCAGTCCGCCATCCATGTCTAGGTAGAAGCGCTTTGCATGATCGACCGTCGGGCACCGGATGGACGACGACATCGAGTTTCATATCGACCATTCGAGCGGTCGGGATTCGAGTCTCGTCTTCACGCTCGGGTGGCACGCGCGAACCCGCACCTGGCGTCGTTCCCCGCTCACCTCTTCGGGTACGCCGTAAAAATGTAATCCTTCGCCGCCGCAAGATTATGGCATGCGGCCCCGCACTTGGCGTCGTTCCCCTGCGGCGGCTTGTCAGCCAACGTAACCGGCGTGAACGCATCGGATGCGGCGTCATATTTGAATGCGGCGTATCCCCATCCGTGGGTGTCCGCGAATCGCTTGGAATCCTTCTCGATGAACTCAACCTCAGTCAGGGGGCCCGGCACAGTGTCCGGCTTGCTCACGGAAAAAGGAGCCTCCGTAATCTTTCTCGGTTCCCATTCGATCTTGGCAATCTTGGAGCCGTTGGGGAAAGGCTTGCCGTTGCCGGGGATGCCTTCCCTGTAGGCCTTCATCATCACGGGATTCGCTAATATCACTCTCATCACGTTTGCAGCGTCGGTCTGACTGGGAGCGACCACTTGCCAGTCTTCGTATCCCCTGAATTCGGAAAATGCGAGCCCGTTCGGAACTTTCACCGTGTATCTGTCCTGGGCCGCCATGACCAGTGCCACTAGAACGAAAAGAAACACCCTAGCGAACACGCTCGACGTGATAGTTTTGCCTTTCATGTGTTATCTCCTGCAACGGATTTTACAAGGTCGCGAAATCGAATCCATCACGATATTTGGTACTCTGCGGTTAACCATTCAGTGGAGGCCGCCCATACCCCAAATGTGGTAGCCAAACGCTTCCAATCCCGTGCGGTTTGCGCCATGGCCGACGCAAAGAACTTCACTCATTTTTTCTCTACTTGAAACTCCATGCCGCGTGTCTGAATTACTGGCGTGAACATCCTTTACGACCATCAGATTGAGCAAAACGGACAAGAACGGTTTCGGATCAGGAACGGGAAGTCACCTTGCGGCGACGCCTTGCTTGGAGAGACGCGACGGTGAGTGTTCCATCGAGGCCACGGTCGCGTCGGTACCGCAGATCCCTAGAGACCAACGTTATTTCTTCAACCTTAAATTGTACAGCTAGCATACACCACATTACTTAGAGTGTTCCGATTATTTGTGGTTTTTCATTCAATCCAGCAGCTGGAATGGTGAGCGAAATAGTTTCTTGAGAATCCGTCGCGCATTCCTGCACTACATAGCGATGGTGTTAGCCGTAGTGAACGCGAAGCAGATGAGGGCCATAGTCCGTGGAATCGACGTTCCTGCTCGAACGGCCGGTTGATTTTGCGCCCGTTGTTGGCTCTTAACACCCCACCGGTTGCAGTTGCGACTTTGGGTGCTCTGTTCTTTAGATAACTAAGTCACATTGTTTCGGGGTTATAACGATAATGCGACATTAATCCCCTTGATGTTCGAAAAAAGCATCAGACGATAAGAGAGGCGGAAAAATCGCCTTTGCGGTTTTTACTCTCTAAGTAAAGACTGCCATGTACTCAAGACAAATTTCCGGGCGCCTGTTCCGGCTGGGGGTCTAATATGCTGCCAGACTTTCTGTTGCCTGATGGCATCGCTCAAGCAGATGGCCAAGGACCGCAGATCGATCTTAGTTCCAAACGCGCAAGTTAGATGATTCCGTGGAAGACGGACCACGGGGTGCCGTGCTGCCGTCGAAGCGTTGAAATCGGTACGGAGGCAGTAACCATTACTTATGAGGAAGTCGTTTCATGCCGGGTTGTGGACAGGTCTGATCGCTATATCCGCGGCCGCGTCCTTTGCACAAATGAATGTTGCGGAAATCAGCGGTGTCGTGACTGATCCGGCGGGCGAGGTGGTTCGAGGAGCTGCGATAGCTGCCACCAATACTGCGACCGGGCTGAAGTTCAATGCGGTTACGAATGATTCCGGCCAGTATTCGCTCACCCAGCTTTCGCCAGGCGTCTATTCTGTCGGCGTCAGCGCAACTGGTTTCAAGCAAGTCTCTCAGCCGAACGTGATTCTACATGCCAACGAGCAACTGGCGCTGCCGTTTTCTTTGGTGATCGGGCAGAAAACCGAGATTGTGATCGTCGAAGAAGCTTCCGGGGGGCTGCAGACGGAGTCGCCGCAGATCAAGGACGTGATCGAAAATCAACAGGTGGTAGATTTGCCCGTGAAGGACCGCGAGTTTCTTGAGCTCGCTCTTCTTGGCCCAGGAGTAGTCAACCCGCCTGGGGGAACCCGGGGCGACTCCCTGCAGCAGACGGGCAAACTGATTAACATTCTGGGCCAACGCACGGGCCACAACCTGTTTCTGGTAGACGGTGTCAGCGTCACGGATGAGTACTTCAACAACGTTGTCATAAATCCGTCGCCGGAAGCGACTCGGGAATTCAACATCGCCAAGACCGATTACGACGCAGAGTTTGGCGGGAAATCGGGTGGCGTCATTAATGTCATTACGCAATCTGGAACGAACTGCTTCCACGGTAGCGCATACGAATTTCTCAGGAACAATGTTCTGGACGCGCGGAACTTCTTTGCTCCGCCCAATCAGCCCACGCCGTTCCGGGAGAACCAGTTCGGTGCTGCCGTCGGCGGCCCCATCGCGAGGGGCAAGACGTTTTTTTTCCTGAACTACGATGGGCAAAGGATCGTGGATTCGGTGTCGCAGCTTTTCAGCGTTCCCAGTGCAGCGCAACGCACTGGCGTGTTTACTAGGCCCATTGTGAATCCGGCCAACGGCGCGCCCTTTCCGAACAATACGATTAACGTGACGCTCGACCCGGCGGCGGTTGCGCTGCTTGCCAGAGTTCCACTACCGAACCTTCCGGGCGCGGCGAATAATCTCCTCGCCATCGACCGGCAGACAAACGACAACAATCAGTACAACGCACGGATCGATCACCAGTTCTCGGTGAAAGACTTCGCCTCTGCGCGCGCGTCAATTTTTGCGGCGAACGAATTCGATCCCTTCGGTTCGAGCGTGCTCAATGAGGCTCTCCTGCCAGGCTTCGGCCGCAACCTGACGACTCATTCCGTGAACGTGTCGGCCGAGGAGGCTCATACTTTCTCGGCCCGCGCCCTGAATGAGTTCCGGTTCGGTTTCCTTCGCGTGTCGGGCGGACAGGGCGATCCGAACGCGGGAACTCCTTTCGCGGCGCAGTACGGTCTCCAGGGCACGACCGCGAATCCGGCTGATATGGGCTACCCTCAGGTCTCGTTGAGTAACACCTTCACGACCATAGGATCGGCGACCGGCTTCACCAGCCGGGTTGACCGCGACTTTGAGCTTTATGACAACGTCACAATCCAGAGCGGCGCGCACACCATCAAGTTCGGCGGATACTTCTTTCATCTCAATTTCAACCCTTCCTATCCGAACAATGCCCGCGGCGTTTATACCTTCAGCGGCGCATACAGCGGAAACGCCCTGGCCGACTTCCTGTTGGGCTACCCCTCCCAGGCACAGGTTGGTATCGGCGAAGGGGCCGAGGATGCTCACACCAGTTGGGCTCATTTCTATGTAGAGGATGGCTGGAAGGTCACGCAGAGCCTTAAACTGGACGTCGGTCTCCGCTACGAGTTCAATCAGAATCTTTACGCTCAGCCCAATCAAACTTCGGATATCGATCTTGCCGCTCCCGGCGGACCCGCATTTGTAGTGGCTGGAGACCCGGGAAGACTCCCCCCGGCAGCCGCGGCGCTCGCAGCATTGAGCCCGATTCCGATGATTTCCGCAGCCAGCGCCGGGTGGAATAACAGCTTGTTGACGCCGAAGAGCGTGCGGCTTTCGCCTCGGCTTGGACTGGCGTGGAAGGTTCCGCATGTCCAGGATGCAGTCTTCCGGGCCGGTTTCGGAATCTACACCAATCAAGCCGCCTACAGCGTGCTTCAGAACCTAGCAGAAAACGCACCTTTCTTCCTCGTGAAGACGGTTGCGAACGCCGCCAAACCCGTGTACACAACGGAAAATATTCTGAACGCCAGTCCAACGGGCAGGATCGGCGCAAACAGCGTCAATCATAACTTTGCGATTGAGTACAACGAGGTGTGGAACGCGGCGATCCAGAAGCAACTTGGAGGAAGCACTTCCGTCGAAGTCAGCTACGTCGGATCTCGAACGGTGCACGCCGACAGTTCCACGGTGCTCAACGTTCCGTCTACGTTCGGAGGCCCTCGCCCGTTCCCGCAGTTGGCTGCTTTCTCAACGATCCGCTGGGATGGGTGGGCGACATTCAATGCAATGAGCGTCAGGATGGCGCGCAGGTTCAGTCATGGGCTGTCATTCGATTCCAACTATACGTGGTCCAAATCCATGGACGATGCTTCCGACACCGGCACCACAAATGCCGAATACAACCTGCCGCAGGACCCATACGCGATGAAGCTGGAAAAGGCCCTGTCGAGTTTCGATCACTGCCAGCGGTTAACGGTCAATGGGGTCTATGATTTGCCCTTCGCAGGAAATAGTTCCGGCTGGCTGCATCGTGCGCTGGGTGGGTGGCGCGCAGCCGGGATTTTAACGGTGCAAAGCGGGGCTCCGTTTACCGTGAATCTTTCGTCGGCAGCGAACGAGAACGTTTCTCCCATAGGCCTGGTGAGCGGCAATAATCTGGAACGTCCCAACCTGATTGGGAATCCCAACTCCGGCCCTCAGACGGCGGCCGAGTGGATCAATACGGCTGCGTTCGCGCTGCCTGCGAAGAACACCTATGGCACCGCCGGGCGCAGCGTTGTAACCGGACCGGGACTGACGACCCTCGACCTGTCGCTTCGGAAGGAGGCAACTCTGCATGAGCGCCTGAAGCTCCAATTTCGCTTCGATGCCTATAATTCGCTCAATCGCGCCAACTTTAACCTTCCTGGCCGGATTTTCGGGGCGGCAAACTTCGGAGTCGTTTCGAGTGCGGGAGACCCGAGGGAAATGCAGGTGGCTCTGAAAGCGTTGTTTTGAGTAGAGGTCGCAAAACAAGGTCCCATAATCCGCTGATCAGATCGACCGCCAACGATTCACAGCCCGATCCGTTCCGCAGCAGCGCGTTTCTGTTTCGTCAGTGTCATGATGCCAAGGCGGCACCGCTCACAACCTCAGGCTGTCGAGAGCGAAGCCGACCAAGGGCAATGCTTCTCCCCCGGTCATCCAGCGGACGCAGGATGACCCGGACGCATTTTTCGGTAAGGACAACATGCATCGCCGGTGTTTCAGGCGCCCCCGTACTTTCACTTTCAACCGACAATATTCCTCAGAACATATACGAAGAACCGATACTGTCTGAGTAAGGCCTTGCCTCTCACGCGTTTCTAAATACTCTGCGAGTGCCTGCGCAGATCATCCTCTCAATTGGAATCGCTCCGCCGCCGCTTCCTGTGTACGAGCAGCCCTTTTGTCCAACCGGAGGCTATATCTGGACGCCTGGATACTGGGCTTACGCTGATGAGGGATACTTCTGGGCGCCCGGAACGTGGGCATTGGCGCCGGAGCCCGGCCTCCTATGGACCCCCGGTTATTGGGGCTGGGGCGGTGGCGCGTTCATTTTTTCAACGAGGGTTATTGGGGTCCCCAAGTCGCCTACACATCAACCATGCCAATTGGCTAGCGCTTTGGTGGTAAGACCTGACGATCTACCGCTATGCACGTACCCCTATATTCCTGTTCGGGTCTTCGGGTCGATAAATTCAAAATGGGCAGCTTTCGGTCGTCTTGTTCGGCGAATCTCTTTCGGCCGTTCCTTTGCCGGCTTCGATCTTGTCTGTGGCGGAGTGAAGAGTACCCCCTCGGCTACTTGGTCCACGAACTTTTTCTACTTGATAATCGAGAAGGCTAATCGAACGGCTCCGGTCCTTCAACAAGCCGAGCCGGTGTTGCTCCCAAACCCACGCGCAAACTAGTCGAGTGAAGACATCAACCACGATCCGCTGTCGTCGTTTCTCAATTCACAACTCGACATGCAACCGACTCTACCGCCGTCGAATCTCCAGGGAGGCTTCGTATCCGTTCATATCCGGCATTTGCGGTCGTGACCATTCATCACGCAGGGGAAGACCTTCGCGGGCTTGGCTTCGCTCGACGGAGAAGCCGAACGGGTATAGAAACGCCCATCGCTTTTAAGATGGTTCGATTTGCCGACACACCACGCGCGTGTAGCTTCATCGAGCGTGCGGCAATAAGCCTCGTTCGACCAATACTGGCTGCCTGCGATGGTGCGTGGCCTGCTCATACGCATACGCCCAACCAACCAGGTCTCCATCCTTCCACGCCCTAGCTGAGATTTCCAAGCCAAATGGCAGTCCGCTTGGATAGAAACCACCGGGCACCACTACGGCTGCCACGCCGATCATGTTGACCCATCCAGTAGCGCTGTGCGGCCCTTCGCTGATCTTGCCATCCTGCGGCATGGTCTCATCGGGCGGAGGCATCTGCGCCGCGGGATAGACGTAACCGTCCAGATGCAGCTGATCTAGCGTTTCATTATAAATGTCGAGCGCTTTTTGCCTGGGAGCAAGTACGTTGGCCTGCGCTTGCGGATCCTTTTCGAAAACGGCTTGCAATAAGGGCTTGCGGCCCTTGGAAGCGTTCGGATTCACATCGCCGATGATGGTGGCCGGCAACGGAGAGCCAACTGCCTTTTGATATTCGTCGGGAGAATGGTATTGCGGCGGCCCAAACTCGGCCAGGAACCTCTCCGTGCCTTCACGGATATAAGGAACCGTTCCCACGCGCGCCACGGTTACTGCGAAGTTGTCGGCGAGGATGGAATCGTCGAAGACAACGGTGGCGCCGGCGAGGCGCAAACCATCCAGAGCTTTCATGAAGGCTTCGCGCGTTTCGGGCCGAAGTGGGAGAAGGGCGGCCTGGGTATCTTCCTTCACTTGGGCAAGAGTTTCCGAGGACGGGATACCTTGAAATGGAATGCCCAGGCCTTGTAGTACGCAGACCGGCACGCCGAATCGCTTACCTTTAAGTGCATCCGGCTTGAGGTATTGCACATAGGGACCTGGCTGGGCCTTCGCGCCGGACCCGAGTGTGCCAGGGTCCAGGGGATCTTCTCCCGCCATCACGCCTAACGCGATCGCGGCATCTGTCACGTCACGCGCGATTGGTCCAGTGTTGTCGAGAAGCCAATCTAGCGGCGCGATGCCCGCGATACTGACCAGCCCGCGCGTGGGGAAGACGCCTACAACCGCGCTGGTGGCTGACGGCATCCGGATGGAGTTGGCCGTGTCGGTTCCATTGCCGAGCACTACGTAATTTGAGGTGACTGCTGTAACGGTGCCGCCCGAGGAGCCACCCGGGCTGAAGCGCACATCGTAGGCGTTGCCGGTACGTCCATACGCAGTGCTGCGATTGGTGTCGCTGGCGGCAAAATCCGGCATATTGGTTTGTCCCACGATTACTGCTCCGGCCGCGCGCAACTTCCCGACGATGGTCGCATCTTTTGGAGCCACGAACTCGTGGCCTGGGATCATGTAACCTCTCCATCCGTCCGTAGTGATCAAGCCTTTGACGCAGGTGTTGGCCTTGATCACGATCGGAATACCCCACAAGGGGCCGCGCACGAAGCCCGCGCCGCCCGCTCGCTCATCCGCATCTTCACGCGCTGCTGTTCGGAAAGCGGCCGACGCATCCAGGCTTTGCACGGCGCGATAAATCGCGTTGTATTTTTCGATCCTAGCTACGTACCAGCGCACGACCTCCGTGACTGTGTACTTGTGAGTGGCATAGAGCTGTTCCAACTGAGGGACGGTGACCTCCATCAGGTCGCGATCCAGAGCTTGTTTTAAAACTCGTTCGTCCGTCGAGAAGGTTGGGACCGGCGGGTGCGAGCAACCGGTCATGAAGGCGGTTAGCGCGGCAACGAACATGCAAACTGCGAGTGCAGAATATTTCTCGCGCATTACCTACATGATAAGACCGGTGTCGGCGCAGCCGTGCGCTTGCTCTTGGCCTGCGGAGCGCTAGGTTCCGGCGCTGTGGCTTTTTCCGAATCGATCGTAGGCCCCGGAGGCGTATCTCGACCAAACGACTCTTCTGGATGCGCCGGCCCCTAATGGCGAGTTTCAAGCTTTTCGTTAAAACAGCCGATTACTAAAGTGTGGCGGAGCGAACTGCGCTCCAGCCCGTGAGAGCATACGTGTCCAAGCTGATCAGGACGGTCCTATCCGCGGCGCTGACCCTAGCCTCTTGCGAGGGACCGGGCTTAGCGGCAACGGCACGCGATCTTCCGGTTCTCACGAACGCAGCTCAGATTCGCAAGCTGACGCCTGCGGAGTCCCGCCTGAAGTATCCAGTGGTACTGCGCGGCGCCGTCACGTTTTATGCTCCCGACTTCGGCCTTACTTTCGTTCAGGATGCCACGGCGGGGATCTTCCTCAATGTGCACGGCGACGCTCCCGACGCGCATCCTGGGGACCTGGTAGAGGTCCACGGAGTTAGCGGCCCAGGAGAGTTTGCACCCGTGATTGACAACCCGCAGATCCGGGTCGTGGGCAGAACCTCACTGCCTCTCGCCGCTATGTCCTCGGTGGAAGAGCTGCTCACGGGAGAAAAGGATAGTCAGTGGGTGTCGGTCAGGGGCATCGTCCACTCAGCGGAATTCCAAAACGTGGTGTCCACCGATGGCCACAGGCGTTCGGAGGTTCTTCTGCTGGGAGTGGCATCCGGCCGCAACAAATTCCAAGTGTGGGTGGCGGGTATTGCGCCTGGACCTCATAGTGTATCCATAGTTGACGCCGCCATTTCGGTGCGTGGGGCTTGCGCTGCGATCTTCAACGAAAAGCGGCAACTAGTCGGTATTCAAATCATGGTACCGGGTCTGGGCCAAGTGCACATCGAACAACCCGCGCCAGCGGACAGCTATGCGCTCCCGATTTCGCCCACGAGCAGCTTATTGCAGTTCAGCCCGGAACGGCAATCTGGACACAGGATCCGGATCAGGGGTGTCGTTACGCTGGTAAAACCTGGAAAATACGTCTTCGTTCAGGACGAATCCGGAGGTGTCGTCGTGGACATTAGTCAGACCACGCCGGTCGCACCTGGGGATTTTGTCGATGCCATCGGATTCGCTGAGATCGGCGTGTACGCTCCGATTCTCAGCGACGGGGAATTTCGAAAGATCGGCATCCAAAGGGTACCCGCGCCGATCGACCTGACACGTGTGAAGAGCCTGAGCGGCGATCAGGATGCCGAATTGGTCAAGATCCGGGGACAGCTCATCGACCGGTCCACCCAAGGCGATGTGATCGTCCTCACGATGCAAATGGGCGGCTCTACATTCACGGCTCGGCTGCCAAGGGCGGATGCAGCTACCGTCAGCTCCATCCCGATTGGCAGCCGGCTTGAGTTGACCGGTGTTTGGTCGATTGAGACCGATGGGTACCGGAAGCCGACAGCGTTTCGGGTCTTGCTTCGGTCCCGCCGAGATGTGATCGTACTGCAGCGGCCATCTTGGTGGACAGGCAGCCGAATCGCTTGGCTGTTCACGATACTGGCAGCCATCATCGTCTCGAGCACGCTCTGGGTGGCCGCACTGCGCAAGCGGGTCGATGAGCAAACTGAGACAATCCGTACCACATTGGAGTCAACCGCTGACGGGATTATGGTGTCGAATTCCGCCGGGAGGATTTTGACCTGCAACCGCAAATTCGCGGAGATGTGGCATCTTCCCGAGTCGGTACTGAAGTCGCGTGTCGATCATGCAGCGCTTAATTTCGTCTTACCCCAATTGAAGGACCCTGACGCGTTTGTCGCCAGGATTCGCCAGATACACGTCGGTGAGGAGGCGCCGCAAGATGACATCGTCGAATTCAAGGATGGACGGCTGTTCGAGCAGCACTCCGAGCGCCTGTACGTAAAACGCAGGAATGTGGGCATTGTTTTGGGATTCCGGGACATCACAGAGCGAAAACGCGCGGAGCAGGAACTGCACAAAGCCAAATTGGCCGCGGAGGATGCAAGCCGGGCCAAGAGTGAGTTCCTGGCTAATATGAGTCATGAAATACGGACGCCGATGAATGGTGTCATTGGGATGACGGAACTTGCGCTGGCCACGGAACTCGACTCCGAGAAGCGAGAATACATGGAAAACGTGAGAGGCTCGGCTCACGCATTGCTGACCGTTATTAACGACATCCTGGATTTTTCCAAGATCGAAGCCGGGAGACTGGTTTTGGATCCTGTCCCGTTCCGATGTCGCGATGTGGTGGAGCACGCGATACGGAGCATTGCAGTAGCGGCTAAGGAGAAAGGGTTGCGCCTGACGAGCGAGGTGGCGTTAGAAGTGCCAGACGTGCTCGTGGGAGACCCGGGACGCGTGCGTCAGGTCGTTTTAAACCTGGTGGGGAATGCCATTAAGTTCACACAATACGGTGAGGTAGCCGTCCGCGTGGGCCTGGAACCTCGGCGGGACAGCACTGTGTTGCTGCACTTTTCGGTTCGGGATACCGGAATCGGCATTCCGGCGGAGAAACTGGACCTCATCTTCGATATGTTTTCGCAAGCCGATGGATCCACGACGCGGCGCCATGGTGGCACTGGCTTAGGCTTGTCAATCTCCAGGCGGTTAGTTGCACTGATGGGCGGGCGCATTTGGGTGGACAGCGAGTTGGGGAAGGGTTCCGTTTTCCATTTCACGGCCGAATTCGAGCGGGCAACGGACGCTGCGTGGCCGTGTGAACCCGCAGCTCCCTCCGAGCGTCCGTCGAAAGTGCTCGGAGCAGACGACGACTACCAGGCGAACCCACGGATTGGGGATGGGAACGGAAGTAAGACAGGACCCGTCCGCGACCTGCAAGTTCCCCTGTGCCAGCCCATCTGCCCGCTAGATATCCTTCTCGCGGAAGACAATAGCGTCAATCAACTTGTAGCGAGACGACTCTTAGAGAAACAAGGACACTCCGTTACGCTGGTCGCGGACGGCCGGGGAGCAGTCGAAGCATTCGAGAACGCTACATTTGATCTCATTCTAATGGACGTGCAGATGCCGGAGATGGACGGGTATGAAACCACAGCGGCAATCCGCGCTCGTGAGGACGGGCGTTCCCGAACACCCATCCTCGCACTAACCGCGCATGCGATGTCCGGCGACCGCGAACGTTGTCTGCAGGCTGGGATGGATGGGTTTATCTCCAAGCCAATCCAGTTATCCGAGCTTGTGGACGCGATAGCGGATGTGTGCGGCAAGGCTACTCGAACAGAGCCGGTTTTAATTGAGAAAGTGACCGCAACTCTTCATCCAGAACCCAATCCGTAATCTGAAATGCACGCGAACTGCTATGCTTTGGGCTCGGCTCAGAAGCGCGATTTCGAATCTATCTTGGGGCCCACAAACATCAAGGATACTTGGGGAAAAAGTTGGAAAAGTGTATTTTGGGGGAGCCAAGGTACAGTGCCGAAAACACGACTTCGGCGCATTCTTCCGAAATCCTTGTACTGAATTTTACAAATCAGCAAAAACCTTCTAACTCGGTCAACCTGCCCTTAAGTCCTTCGCTTCCACTACCAGTCAGTTGCGAACTTCGTCATGCATAACTCTACCGGGCTATTTTCGAAAAAAAGTACCACCCCCAGTACCCGGAGAAAAACTCAGATGGCCCGGCCGGAAAGTCAGAAGGACAAAAAGGAGGTTGAAAAATGGCGACTGTTACGACGATTCGGGAGTTGAAACCAGAACCCCCGGCGGAGATGAAAGCAGTCGAGGGCAATCAAAAGGGCGATCGACGCACTCGCGTTTAATAGCGGGAAGTGGAAGGTGAAAGGTGTCCCGGGTTTGTACATTCGAACGCGTGCCGCTTCCAAGTCGTACATGCTCCAACGCCGCATCGAAAGCGAACTCGTGAAAACGATGCTCGGCCAAATCACCTTGAAGGCAGCGAAGGAAAAGGCGATGGCGCTTTGGGGGCGCGGTGCAGCCAAGCCAAGCGGCCGTTCTCACGTTGGGCGCCGCGATCGAGATTACATCCAGGCGAAAACTGCGGCCGGCAAGATGGCGGACAAGACGGCGACCATCGCGCGATACAACACACAGCGCTATCTTGCGAACTGGGCTGATCGCACGCTCGCTGAAGTTGGAAGCGGCTCGAGGTGCGACAACTCCAGCAATCGATCACGCGCAAGTACGGCGCAGCGACGTCGAACCAGAGGCAAAGAATGTTTATCACGAAGAAGCACCTTTCGCGCCGCTCGGTCCTCCGTGGGATGGGCGTAACTTCGGCTCTGCCCCTTTTGGATTCAATGGTACCTGCACAAACGCCGTTGCGCAGGACGGCGGCATTTCCGCGCAGTCGCCTGGCGTGCCTTGAAATGGTGCGTGGCTCAGCCGGTAGCTCGGAGGCGGGTAAGCACTGGACTCCTGCCCAGGCCCCAGATGCGGGATCTCCGAAGTTGCGCCCCACCACGATTGAAGATCACGTAAGTGGCTGATACACGTCGCCCACAAAATGAATGACGAAGCGTAACGCCTGAGCGCGCGCACTGTCTTCTGTGCTCGTCCTGAGAATATTCACGTAACGTGTCAACGCAGTAATGACATTGTTCTGTTCGGGTAAATTCGCCGGAAGAGCTGTACCGTCCGTGCCGAAAGGGAAATCCACAAAGTGCAAGGGAAAGAATCTGCGAAGGCTTCAAGCGGCAGTCGACTGAAGCAAGCTGTTGCAAGACGACGGAAAGCTGAGCCGGCGAACGGTGATGTCGCCGTTCAGGTCACCAGGAAGCGTTGCTTTTGGTGTGGAATTTTGCTGACAGTCCAGTGGCGGGCACCTTGAATCGATGGCCGCCCGGACGTTGTCACTCTACGGTAAAGTTATGGCCGACTCAGGCCCTCCGAGGACCTAGGCGAAAAGTTTCCTACCCTTCTTGACGCTAATTCTGAACAAGGTTCTCCGCGATCGCCTCGGCAATCTGCTTACTGAAGGCTGGGCTGTAATGCACAGAATCGACGTACAGGTTCTCAGTGCGCCCTGCCTGTAAGTCCCCCAGCCACAAGTAATCCCCACCCAAACCTCCATCCAAGGTCTTCATCCGGCGGTATAAAGCTTCGTGGGGCGCCGAGGTACAGGGATGAGTCGGCTGGCAGAACGGATCATTGCGCGGGTCATAGTTGTAGTACGGTATCGGTTGCCATACAAACAAGACTCGAACATTGAAAGCGGCGGCCATGGCTTCGATGATTCGCTTGTTGTCCCGCCAGCGCTTGATGATCACTTCGGCCCGGGCGTCGTCGTTGGGAGCGTTACTCGAGACCGGAGAACGGTGGATCATGTTGTACGCGACGCGGACCATCGGGACCTTGAGATAAAGCCAGTCACGTACGGCCTTGCCCTCCACGTCGCGACTGATTTCCGTGGTTAGCGCGGGCTTCTCTCCCCAGGCGTATTCATTCAAGCCGTCAATGAATACAGCCGTTTCTGGCGCGATTCCCGAGCTGAGGAAATCGAAGAACAGGGTCGCCTCCTGGCGACTGGCGTACGCAGGCGTGCCAAAGTTGTAGACTGCCACGGGAGTGTTCGTTTTGCGTTCCAGCATCTCCTGAACATAGGAAGCTATGGTTTCTTGATTGGTTACGCCCAAGCCGAATGCTGTAGATCCCCCAAAGACAAAGACATTCTTGATTACGGAACGGGGCGGCCACGGCGATTGATTCTTCACCACACGGAAGCCGGGAGCAAGGACGCTCACGTATTTGCCGCTGCGCGGTTCGTTACTAAACTGAGCGAAGGGATGATGAACCAGATAGCGGGCAGTGTATGTTTCCTTGATGAGCCCGGTCACTGAGGCAGCTGTCCAGCCGGGATAAGCCCGCAGCACCGTATCCAGGCCGTAACTTTCAACCGGATTAACCGAATGGTTCCGGTCAAGTCTCCGTACATAGAAATAAAGGCCGATGTTGACGAATACCGCCAGAAACATGAAAGTCAACAGCATGACTGCAAGAGTTTGGTACCACGTTGCAATCTTATTAAAAGCGGACGGCGTGGACGGAGTGGTGTTCATTGCTTCAGAAGAATCAAAGTTTAACATACCGATATCTGAAGTAACGCCCTCTGGAACGCTGGCTAATCGATCCGTATTCAATCCAGCTCAAATGCGGACTTGTAGTCCTGGATGAGCTTGGGATCCTGGTCTTCTTTGCGCAAGATGCAATTTCCAACGGCGAGAACCTCGATATTGGTGCCCATGAAACACCGGAACGCGTCTTCCGGCGTGCATACGATCGGTTCGCCCCGCACGTTAAAACTGGTGTTAACCAGCACCGGGCAACCTGTACGCTGGTTGAACCGGTCGAGCAGCGCGTAGTAGCGCGGGTTGGTCTCGCGATGCACAGTCTGGATGCGCGCTGAGTAATCGACGTGCGTCACGGCGGGGACATCGCTGCGCGGCACGTTCAACTTTTCGATGCCGAATAGTTGTTGTTGCTCGGCCGTCATAGCTTTGCGGCGATTCTCCACGACGTCTGCCACCAGCAGCATGTAAGGGCTGTCGCAATCCAGCTCGAACCATTCCGCTACGCGTTCGCGCAGAACCGAAGGCGCGAACGGGCGGAAAGATTCACGGAATTTCACTTTCAGGTTGAGCATGGATTGCATCTGCGGCGAGCGTGGGTCACCTAGAATGGAGCGCGCGCCCAACGCACGTGGCCCGAACTCCATCCTGCCCTGAAACCATCCGACGGCTTTCTCGTTGGACAGCGCGTCCACGCATTCTTCCAACAGGTCACACTCGTTGAACACGGTGTATCTTGCACCGAGTTTGGCCAGACTTTGTTCGATTTCGGCCTGTGAAAACTCCGGCCCCAAATACGAGCCGTGCATGCGGTCGCCGCATCCATTCACAGAACGCGGCTGACCCTGCAGCAAATAATACGCCGCCAGCGCCGCGCCTAATGCCCCGCCCGCATCTCCGGCGGCCGGCTGAATCCAGACCCGCTCGAAGCAGCCATCGCGTAAGATCCTCCCATTGGCAACGCAATTAAGCGCGACGCCGCCCGCCAGGCAAAGATTCTTAGCGCCAGTATCAGAAGCCAGCGATCGCGTCATCCTCAGAACCACTTCCTCGAGCACGTCCTGTACGGATGCCGCCAAGTCCATATGATGCTGGGTCAGCAATTGGTCCGGCTTGCGCGGCGGTCCTTCAAATAGCGCATCGAACTTGCCGTTGGTCATGGTTAAGCCGGTGCAGTAATTGAAGTAGTCGAGGTTCAAATGGAAAGAACCATCGGCCTTAAGGTCTAACAGATGGTCGAAAATCCTCTGCGTGTAGCGCGGCGTGCCGTACGGCGCAAGGCCCATCACCTTGTACTCGCCTGAATTCACCTTGAAGCCGGTGTAGTATGTGAAGGCCGAATACAGCAGGCCGAGCGAATGCGGGAAATGGATCTCCTTGACGATCTCGAGCTGATTCCCCCGGCCCAGCGCCACGGAAGTGGTGGCCCACTCGCCGACCCCATCCATTGTGAGCACGAGAGCATCCTCGAATGGAGACGGATAGAACGCGCTGGCGGCGTGACTTTGGTGATGCTCAGTAAAAAGCAGCCGGTGCATCCAGTCGAAGTCTTCACCCAGGCGCTTCAACTCATCATGGAGCAGGCTTTTTTGGAACAGCTTCTCGCGCACCCATAGCGGGATCGCCATTTGGAACGAGCGTAGGCCGCTGGGAGCAAAAGCGATGTACGTTTCGAGCAGTCGTTCGAACTTGAGGAATGGCTTGTCGTAGAAAACGACGTAATCGAGATCCGCTAGGCGCGCGCCAGCTTGCATCAGACAGAACTCCACCGCATGGGTGGGAAAGCGCGAGTCGTGCTTCTTGCGCGTGAAGCGTTCCTCCTGGGCGGCCGCGACAATTTCTCCGTCGCGCACCAGCGCGGCTGCACTATCGTGATAAAACGCCGAAATGCCGAGAATTTGCATTCGTAGCAGAAATTAGAACAAAGTGTAGATGAAAGGCGCGACGGCACTGCTTTGCGCCAGCACCAACAGCACGCCGAACAGGAGCATCATGATCAGGATAGGCAGCAGCCAATATTTCTTACGCGTCCTCAGGAAGGCCCAGAATTCTTTCAAAAACGGCAGCATCGGCGCATCTCCTTTTAACTAAAACTGATTTCGCATGGATTCCGGGGCGGGGCCTGGCGGTTGCCGCGCGATCCAAAAGGACTGCGTTTTGCTATCGGATGACAGGTGCAACGGATCTTTCCCCAAAACGCGGAATAAAAGAGCGATGGGTGTGACCACCAGAAAAAACAGAATGCCGGTTATCACCGGGCTTATCACCCGACCCAGCAGCAAACCGAGCTTGGTCCAAACCCTATTCAGAGGTCGCAGCCACACAGGCTGAACCAGCGCCACGCCCAGAAATAATGCGGTCAATGCAAGAGCCCACCAGCGCACCGGATGATGTCTACGCAAAGGCAACATGCCGACCAGCGCGAAAAAGATGGCGAACACGATCCCAAACGCACGGTCCGAGCCGCCCTGGCCCTCCTGTTTGCGGCCAAAATCTTCATGCAGCGATATTTCCGACATTAGCTGCCAGTTTACAATATTGGCTGTTTTTGCGCTTTGCTAAAACCCGGTGATACGACGTTTTTCCGCGTATCGACGACTTTGCTTGTAACAGAGGCATCAGGCGTTATGAACGATCCGCGTTGGCACTTTGGGACAACTTAAATCGAGAAATCGACGGCGCATCCCCGCGGGGATGCATTTTTTCGAAATGCATCCCGCAAAAAGTGCAAGCGCAGCAAGCACAAAACAACCAAAACGCGCAGCGGCGCATCCCAATCCTTTATGTTCCACTACAAATCTTTGGTTGCCTGGCAGCCGTCCTGGAGGGGTCCCGTGTAACAATCTGTTGCACTTTGTTCACAAACTGTTGCACCCCTTCACGCGCCCCAAAACTGATGCACTTCGTTAACAGACTGCAAACTGTTGCACACCGCAAAAAACATGAATTTGACCGTCCCGCGCCCCTCCCGCCATTTCTTTATCAAGTGAGGAGCAAATGCAGACAAACGTCGCGAGGGCGGTGGTGCCGTCTGTTGCAACGACAAAGAATATGTCCCGAAGTGCCTCCGCCATTCCCTTGCAAATTGAGGGGCACTCGACGAGGTGAAATCATGGTCGATCTCATGACAGAGCGTGATGTCTCGAAACGACTCAACCTTAGCGTTGCATGGCTGAGCCAGGCCAAGAGGGAGTCGCGGAGTAGTTTTACATGACCGCTTTGGAGAGTGGCCCATTGGGGGTAGAGGTGAGAAATCATCTTGCACGCCATGGACAGCGCTCCGGGATTCGTAAGCAGCAGGTCTCCGGTTCGTGGACAGAGGAACTTTGCCCGTCCCAAACATTTAGGGTTATCTTCGTAGTAACAGCCCAGCCCGGCTAGCCAAGAAGCGCGGGATCCCCGTTCGATTGAGGCTATTGACGTCTGGGAATCGCAGAGGAACCGATGAACACCGCCCAACTACCGGAACTCAACACAGAGTCTCAGCAAAAAATTGAGCGGGCGCGAAAAGACGCACGAGCTCGGTTGAAGCAAGCTTTCATCGAACGTGCGCCGAAAGCCAAGTTGAGGCCCGCTCTGGTCAAGCGGACTGTAAACGATACGCGGGCTCTGTTAAAACAAGCTTCCCTCGACGATCGAAATGCATTTATTAGAGGCGATGGCGTGGGAGTACATCTGCTCCAGAAGATTCAAAGGCTCACAAGAATCCGAGGGGCCATCGCTTATCGTGCGCCGCAAGGGCTTCCAAGCCGGCCAGACGGGAACCGTGGGAATCGTGGCTCGACACCTTGCGCGCCGATCATCGTTTTTACAAGGACCGCACCGAGGGTGTGCTTCGATATTCAGAGGATGGTTTACGCGAAGGCTGAAAGATGGGGTCATTCCTGTAGTCGAACCTGTCATACGCGAAGGTATCCTCACCGAACGAGATTGTACACGGTCCGCAACCGGACGCAAGCCTGGAGACCCTACAAGAATGTGGACTTCACTTATGTAACGGGCGAGATTGAACATATTTTCGAAGCCTCGGCAGCACTTTGCAAAGAGTTAGCACAATCGGCGATTGCCGAGACGCGCCAGGAGAATCGCCCTCTAGGAGTGGCGCGCCGCGCCAAGCAGGAATGGGCGGCCACTCAACCCAAGGGCGTTCAAGGAGACAACGCTGTCGCACAGCCGGGCGGCCCGACTCTCATCGACGGCAAGAAATTCGTGGCCTTCAGGACGGCGGAGCAATATCTGGGCATCGGCAATACCTAATGAAAGGCCCGCTGGAAGTTGTGGGCCGAGGCCTTAACAAGAGAATCACGACAAACCCTCTGAGGCGATACCGTCCCCCAGAAATCCCGTTCAGGCATCCGGATGATGCTTAAGCGCTGGGCGCCGAAAGCTTGGTCGAGAAACACGGCAAGCGTGACAGGAATTACAGAGGGAAAGAAAGGTGTAAGTGTATACGGGAAACCCTGCTGCCTGATCAGGGCTTCTATGCCGCTGGAATAAGTCTCATGCGCCGCCATGCATTCTGCGTCAAAAGTACCACCTGTACCTCCTCCCTGTCACGCCAATTATATTTAGAATCTTGGAGCTGGCGGAGGGAGTTGAACCCCCGACCCTCTGATTACAAATCAGATGCTCTACCAACTGAGCTACGCCAGCTTATCTGAACTCGGCGGGTCCAATCTGGAGCGGGGTACGGGAATCGAACCCGTGTAAATCAGCTTGGAAGGCTGACGCCCGACCGCTAGGCCAACCCCGCTCATCGTCCGACCCAAACCATCGGACATAACCATTCTACGGAACTGCGCGCCAGCCGGTCAATTCTTTAGCCTTCGAATCGCGCGGGCCGGCCAGGTTAACGCGCGGCCCAGACGAAACGACGGGGATTTCACAATTCCCGAGATCACTCTCGAAAACTCCAGCTCGCGTTCGTACAGGAACTTCATATGCACGTCGCGACGCGCCAGCAGTGTCCGGATCTCGTCCACATCCTGTTGCCGCAGCGTGTGACCCGCCTGAATGTGTTCGCCGAGCTGGCGATGCACATACAGCGTCCCGTGGGCAGCCTCGGTCTCCGATTCCGGACGATCCTCACTGTAAAAGTAGACGGCGATGGAGCGCCGCGAAATATTGGTTTTGCTAGCGGGAAGCTGGATACGCGGGAACCCGTGCCAGGAATGTTCGTTGGTTTCAAACAGGACGGCGCGGTTGGCGAGAGGCGCCACCACGGCTGCTGGACGCGCGCCGTCTGCCGTCCACGGATCGGGCAGGAGCTCCAGGCACCCTCCCCAATTCTCCTCCCATTCGGGATTCAAAAACACGATCAGATTCAGCCGGCGATGCCATTGGCGCGTGGGATGGTAATTGAAATCGACGTGGGAATCCAGCTCCTGACCGTTCAGATTTTCATGCGTGCCCCCGCCGACGTACTCGGGATCATACAGCAGCTTCGGGATGCCGGTGAGGCGGCCGATGAGCGAGAGAAACTCCGGACTGCGGATCATCTGGTCGAAGCGCGCATAGGCCGGCCCCAATTGCGCCAGATCGGTGAAGACGGCTTTGCGGCCCGTCTCGCCGCGTTCGTTCAACGCATGTGTCGGATCGAAAGCTGGGAATTCCGACATGAGCTGCCGGCAAAATTCCGCATCCAGGAACCGGTCGACGATCAAATGCCGGAACGGAGCGCTGGAGGCAAACTCTCGATGTAATTCGCCTATCCGGTTATCACTTATGCCCTGGTCGAGAAGAGCCAACACGCAAGACACAAGTCTAACAGCCTCGTTGGGCTCGCAGTTACAATGCAAGTGAATGGAAGTGGTCCGCTACACGCCCCGCGAACTGGTGGAACGCATCCGCGCGGGCGAGCGGGCGATGGAAGACGCGCTAGTCCGCCAATACAGCCGCGGCGTGCAGTTTGTTATCAGCCAGTCGGTCTCGGACGCGTCGGTGGTGGAAGATTTATACCAGGAATGCTTTCGCATGGTGCTCGAGAAGGTGCGCGCCGGCGAGGTGCATGAGCCGGACCGGTTGTCGGGATTCATTTGCAGCCTGGCGCGTAACATCGTCATCGATTACTTCCGAAAAACGTCACGGCGCGAGGCCTATCATGCGCCAGGAGTCGAACACGCGCTGCCGAGCCCTGAGCCGAACCAACTGGACCGTTTGTTGCGTGAAGAGAAGGGCTCGCTAGCCCGCCGGGCGCTGGACGCGTTACCCTCCGATCGGGATCGCAGCGTGTTATACCGCTTCTACATCGCCGAAGACGACCGCGAGGAGATCTGCGCCGATCTGGGAATTGAGTCGACTCTTTTGAGCCAGATCCTGTGCCGGGCGCGTCAACGCTATAAAATTCTCTTTGAGGAATTTGCCGCGGGCCAGAAAAAAGACAGCCGGGGTCTGTCATAGATGGCCATCGAACGCCACTTTCTAGATGGAGAATAAGGATGGAGCATTCCTTCATCGAACGCACCGATGTTATCGACCGCTACGTTCGGGGGACCATGCCTCCGGCCGAACGATCGGAGTTCGAGGAGCATTTTCTGGATTGCCAGGAATGCCTGGAACAGCTCGAGCTGGCGCGCAGCCTGCGCGAGGGAATCAAAGTGTGCGCCGCCCAGCCATCCCGCGCCGCTGCGTCTCAATCGCGCCCGGCGGTTCCCGGTTGGTTTAGTTGGCGGCCGGCAGCCGCCGCGGCTATGGCCGTTTTGCTGATCTCCGCCATTCCCTCGGTGGTTTTGTATCGATCGCTCGAAAGCACCCGCATGAATCTGGACCGGGAAACGCGCAGGGCCGTCGAGCTCTCGAACGCCCCGCTCCTGCCGCCGGCCGTTTACATGCTCTCACCAACGCGCGGCGCCCAAGCGACCAGTGCCGTCCGGATTCCCGATTCGCCGCGGTGGATCTTGCTAGCGGTTGAACTCGACACCTCCCAGTACCACGACTATCGGGCGAGCCTGCGCGACGATGCAGGACAAACGGCCTGGACCAGCGGCAGCTTGAAAGCCGACGGGCCGGATGCCATCGGAGTAGCGTTGCCTTCCCAGATTCTCCATCCAGGTGATTACGTGCTGGTGCTGGAAGGCCAAACCGCGAGCGGCGGGTACGAATCGGTGGCCAGCTTTCCGTTGCGAGCTTCGCGTTAGCTCGGCGCTACCGATGCCGCTTGAGTTTCTGCTTCTTCGGCGATTTGTACTTAAAATGCTTCGCGCCGGTGATGTTCTTGTACTTGGCGTTTTTGGGTATGTGGGACTTCCGCGATTTCGCGTCGGCGCCAGGCGTCAGAAGCGTGAGCAGCAAGCAAGGGACCATCAGGGCTCGAAATGACATTGGATGCGGGCCTCTCCTACGTATAATCGGTCAAATCGGGTAATGGCTTTAGTACTTCGGATGCAGAATCAGCTTCTGGACGCGCCAGTTCAACAGTTCCGCCACATAAATCTCGTTTTC
>Ga0187859_10000349_pt1 | contig 31519 bp, 36 predicted proteins | sample June2016WEW_10_1_2_FD_133019 | JGI IMG/M metagenome (GOLD analysis project Ga0187859, IMG submission 133019) | Peatland microbial communities from SPRUCE experiment site at the Marcell Experimental Forest, Minnesota, USA - June2016WEW_10_10 | ecosystem: Environmental > Terrestrial > Soil >...
GTGCTGCAGTGTTTGCTGCCTTCCGCCGGTGCACAGTTGCAAGCGGGGTGTGCGCATTTCGTGGTCGGTGTCATTGAAGTTCTCCTTCGTCTTATGAATTTCGTGGGGAAGAGTCTTATTCTCCAGCACTTTTCTTCGCAAGGCTTCAGGACAATGTCGAACCAGATTCTCCGGAAGCTAGCTCAGCATTGCATTGACGGCAGCCACATTCTGTTCCGTTTTGCTCATCCTGGGCATCCCATCTCGAAGTAGATTGACAATTGCGGCGAGTCCCCACCCAGTTCGGTGGAAGCGTCGCCGTTAGAGCCTTCGGAGAACGAAACGTAATGAAAGCTGCTGTCTTCTCTCCAACTCCCACCGCGCCCCAATCCTTTCTTCATGTCGAAGATGTTCCCCGCCCAGAACTCGATCTGGGATATATCTTACTGCGGGTGGTCGCCTGCGGAGTCTGCCGCACTGACCTTCACATCGTTGAAGGAGATCTTCCGCCAATTCGACCGCACCTGATTCCCGGCCATCAAATCGTCGGAGAAGTAATCGAAGGTGCGACCCCGGAATTGCCACTGGGATCGCGTGTCGGCGTTTCGTGGATGGGTGGCGTCGATGGCGATTGCTGGTACTGCCATCACAGCATGGAGAATCTCTGCGACAAGCCGGTTTTCACCGGATACACCGTGGATGGCGGCTACGCCGAGTATGTCCTGGCGCGCTCAGACTTCGCTTTCCCGCTGCCTTCTGGCTTGGACGATGTACACGTCGCTCCGTTGTTGTGCGCCGGCATCATCGGCTTTCGTAGCTTACGAGTGGCTGGGGTTGAGAAAGAGGAGCGAGTCGGACTCTTTGGTTTTGGCAGCTCCGCAAGTTTAGCGATCGTGATTCTGCAATCGTGGAACTGCGAGGTTTACGTCGTAACCAGGGGCGAATCTCACCGAAAAATGGCGGCGTCACTGGGCGCGACCTGGGTGGGTAAAGAAGATGAAAAGCCACCTTTGGCGCTCGACCGCGCCATCACTTTCGCGCCCAGCGGAAAAGTAGTAGTGAGCGCGCTCGCGAGTTTGCGCAAGGGCGGTGTAGTGGCAATCAACGCCATTCATCTCGATCAGATGCCGGCCTTCGACTACGACAAGCTACTCTGGGGTGAACGGCAGATCCGCAGCGTGGCTAACATGACCCGCCAGGATGCCCGCGATTTTCTCCAGATCGCGCACGACCTCCACATCCGTCCGAACGTTACGGTATTCGCCCTCGACGATGCGAATAAAGCGCTTGAAGCGGTCAAGAAAGAAACGGAACAGGGATCAGCCGTGATTGTCCCTTAATCGATGCTCGCGTTGGATCAGTTTCGGGGTCTGGCCCCAGGTGTGTCGGTCTCTCCCTTCAAGAAAGAACGGCTAGGACCGTACAAACACCTGAGCGGCAGAGAGTGAGCACTGTTGCTCAGAAGAATGGCGGCGCCGTTGTTAAGGTCTAGCGGTCAGGAATCAGATGAAGAGCACGATCAAGCTGGTCATTCTTGTTGCGGCAATGGCGGTCGCTTCGTTTGCCCAAAGCGATGCCGACACCATCATCGAGCGTTCTGTCGAGGCTAACGCGGCGGACTGGAAAGTCGCTCCTGACTATGATTTTGTCGAGCGTGACCGGCAACCACGTGGAGGAACCAAGACCTACGAAGAGCTCATGATCTTGGGTTCTCCCTATGAACGACTGGTAGCCGTGAACGGCAAACCGCTCTCGCCAGAACAGGAAGCAGGCGAACAGCAAAAGCTGGACGCGACCGCCAATAAACGCAAGAATGAACCGCAACCGGAACGGGGGAAGCGGATCGCGAGGTACGAAAAGGATCGCCGGAGCGATCAGTTGCTGATGGAACAATTAACAAAGGCGCTCGACTTCAAGTTGGTGGGCGAGCGAAAGCTAGGGGAGCACGAGGTTTATGTGCTCAAGGCGACGCCCCGCCCCGGGTACGAGCCGCCCAATACCGAGGCCAAGGTGTTGACGGGCATGGAGGGCGAACTTTGGATCGACAAAAAGACATTCCAGTGGGTCAAGGTCGAAGCCACAGTCATCCACCCGGTTTCAATCGCAAGTTTTCTGGCCGAGGTTGAGCCGGGGACACACTTCGAACTGGAGAAGATGTCGCTGCAAGACAACCTCTGGCTTCCAAAGCACTTCGCGATGAAATCGCGGGCCAAAATATTCTTCTTGTTCACTCGAAAGTCACAAGCGGATGAAACCTATTCCGGCTATCACAAAACTGCGCCGATTCAGGCCATCGCCACTGAGAAGTGAGCCAGAGTGCAAGGTGTGCCTCTCATAACCTGACACGTTGCTTGAGTCTTATACGCTCAGCACTGGGATGTGCGACTCGCGAATGATCGCATCGCCGCCGCCGTTCTCCCCCAAATGACCGCCGGAAGGCATGTGCCCGATAACCAGAACATCCCCTTGAGTCTGGTCCACGACGCGGTTCAGCCGATTGCAGACATTGCCACTATCAATGATGACCTCGGCTTTGGTGCCCAGATCTTGCTGAAGTTTGGCGATCTCCCGGGTGGCGTAGCCGACGATTTCCGCCTTCCACTCGGGAACGACGTAGGGCGCTCCCGGCCCATAAGTCTCCACTCCGCCGTCATTGCCAACCTCGATACTGGAACTCGCCTTAATCCCTTGGGAAGCGAGAACTGCCTCGCAGGCGGCCAACCGTCCGTCCGCATTGTGCTCCGCCTTGTGAAGATATTCTGTCTCCCGGAAAGAGACGGTGTTTGTGCCCATGGGAAGCATGGCAACAACATGCACGAGATAGATTTCAGCGTGAAAGTGCTGCGCGAGGTCAGATGCGGTCTCGAGTACGGCGTCGCTGGATGAGCTGAAGTCCAATGGCACCAGAATTCTCGTGGGAATGAAATGGGAAGCAGTCGTGGGTTGCATTAGGAATCTCCTTGATCGTGATCTTCAGGGCCCAGGCAGTTTTGTGGGCTTGGCTCAGGGATCTTGCCATTCACGGGTCCGTTAGCCGGAAGCGCAGGATGCTCGCACGAAAGCAGTTTCCCAGCCCGCAGGCGTCCCCCTTCCTGCTGAATGGACCAGGCAGCATCGAAGGAAACCTTGAGAGTTAAATTCACTGGCTCGAGGGCCGCCACTTTGGCGAGGCGACGGCGGTGCCGCAGAGCTCCGCTGAACTGAGCGCTTAGAAAGGTCCGGATCAGTTCCCACGCGAGCGCAGGACCGATGACTTTGCCCCCGAGACAAAAGACATTCATGTCGTCATCTTCGACGCCTTGGCGAGCCGAGAACACATCATGAATGAGACCTGCACGCGCACCGGGAACTTTGTTCGCGGCGATGGACGCACCCACACCGCTGCCACAAAGTGCAACTCCGCGGTTAACCTCTCCAGCGGCCACTGCCCCGGCCAGCGGAATAACAAAATCAGGATAGTCATCCAGAGGGTTGAACTGGTGAGCGCCGAAGTCTGTGACTTCGTACCCAGAGCCGCGCAGCAACTTCGTCAATTGTTCTTTCAGAGCAAATCCTGCATGGTCCGATGCAATTCCCATGCGCATCATGGTTTCGCCTCGAACTGGTGGAGAACTCCAGGTGCGCCACGAACAGGAACACGGCGAACATCGCCGTCTCCGGCCTCGGACAATGCAATATTGTTCCGCTCCAGAAGAGTTCCGGACGCTTGTTCATAGTGCACCAAAGCCTTCGCATAGATGGCGCGGGCCTTCACGACGTGGGCTCCGGCTGCCGTCAGATTTCGTTGCGACGTGATGACGTCTTCCACGTCGGCCGAAACCAGGGTGGGCTTTTGATGCCTCATTTCTAGCACCTGGCGCGCGAGCTTCACCAGTTTCTGCGCGGAGTCGAGTTCGTCCCGAGCCTGCTGCGCCGCGCTCAGCGCATCGCTGACGCGCCAAGTGGCCTGGTTCTTGGCATCCTGAAACTTCATCTGCAATTGCCGCTGTTCCAACAAGGCCCGTGCGGCGTCGGCCTGCGCAGTGCGGTTGCGAATGGGGAGGTTGAGCGTCAACCCATAAGAGAAGTTCGGAAAATTATTGCGGAGAATGTCCGTGAAAGTCGGACCCAGCGACCCACTCAACCCCGAAAAGGAGTACGAGGCATAGACGTCAAACGAGGGCAACAATGAGTTATGGATCGCCTCGATGACAATTTCCTGATTGCGCAGTTCCAACTTGGCCTGCTTGATCTCCGGTCCGTGGCTCGCAGCTTCGCGCATTGCCTCGGCCAAGGCAGGAAGATCCTCGGGTTGCGGGTCAGGCAGTCTTAGGCGGTCCCGGGAAAAAACAAAACCAAGAAAGGAACTGTCGCGAGCGGCCGCCAACATTGCGCTCTTGTCAACACGCTTATCCGCGGTCCCTTCCAAATTGAGTTTTCCACTCGCTTCAAGATTCCAGATTGAACGATTTCAGAATCGGTCCTGAAGACCATCTGCAACTGTTGCGCCGTCAAATCCTGGATACTCTTTGAAGTCGCCTTACAGGAAACAAAGTCCGGTAGCCTGCGTCAGATGATCGAGGTAATTGCATAGCAAGTGTCGGGCATCGGCGCTTATCTTACTGATCAATATTGACCGCGGCGTGTCTTACGAGGATCAAAGGGCAGGCTCGACATTTCGCCTGGTAGATTTGGAACAACAGTCACTCACCGCACCCCGACTATCGAGACGGTGCGACGCTTCTCTCCGGCACGAGTCGGGTCACTCGAAGACAACGATGCAGTTTTTCGTGTTGTCACGCGAGAAAAGTGTTTTATAGTGCATAGACTTGTCATCGCATCCGTGGAAGGTTTGCAGGGGGCATAGATAGGTCCTCAGTGCCTCCAGCCTGCAGGCAGAGCGCTTCTGTCGCCCGGAGAGCAACAGGGTCATGGAATTGGGGGACACCGTTTGAAGTTGAAGGCGAGAGCATTCATGCGACCCATACCTTTGTGTTGTCGGAGGGTCGGTGATGGCTTTGAAGCGTGACCACACCGCGGATATTATGTGCGTCCGAGGGGCCAGCGCTGTGGCAGCTATGGTCAAGCCCTTTCATCCTATCCAAGATCGTTTGCCAGGAGTTTATTTCTCAAGACGATAACTTGAACGTATTTATTTTCTCGTGACGATAAATCCAAAAATAGACCTCTTCCTTATTCGACTAGAACGTAAAATGCTGTGGTAAGTTACGCTATGGTGAGGGGGCTTATTTGGCTGGAGAATGACACGTTTGCGGCTTGGGGATGCCGAGGCTGTAGTTGGATCGTACCGGGTGGTGACCCAATTCCCTTAAAGGCGCCGGCGGAGGTACAGCAAGCTTTCGACAAACATCAGTGCGCTGACTTCCCTCGCCAACTACCGCTGCGCCGGCGAGAAGCCTGACATTTTCCAAGGGTCTTAAGATGGAATAGAGGTCGGGCTCTTTCTCGCAGGAGTACACCCAACCTCTATGATCGCAAGTCACGTGACTGGAATCAGATGTAGTTGACCGGTTAGCCTCAAAGCCTTTTAGTCCTTCGCGGCGCGCCACGCTTACTCTTGCTATTCGGCTTTCGCCATCCGAGCGTATCCACCAATTTCATCCAGCAGCGGTTGCGCTGAGGCGGGAACGGCAACTTTGCCCCTTAGAATCTCGCGACGGTTCACATCGTGGCCGTACATTGCTTCGTCCCCGCTCTTGTCGGCTTGCATCACCGCGCCATCCAGGCTCACTCCGGCAAAAATGCCCTTGGAACGCGAATACGACAGAATCTCCGCGTTGAGTTTAAGATCGGTGCCGGCAGCGGCGTTGCGGCCCACCGGTCCCGCCGCGACGGAGGCGTCCGCCCCCATCTTGAATTTGTCACTCATCAGGCTTTGCAGGGCGTGATCGTTCATGAAGAGCATCACCAGGTCCGTGGACGAGCCACCAATCTGGTAACCCACGCTTCCACCATCAATCGCCACAAACATGGGAGCGCTCCAGCCGGTTGCGGTGCGACAGGTAGCCACTCCTCTGCCGTAGCTGCCACCAAATATGAAGGCGAACTTCTTGTCTCCTGGAATGATGGCGATGCACTTGGCCGATTCCAGCAGACCCCGAGGGATGCCTTGGTCTGGCGTGTCCATGATCTCCTTGAAGACTTGAGCAGCTTTCTGAGTGCGATAAACATCGTCCTCGCGGTCCGATGCGACTGCGGTTAGCGTTACCAACAAAGTCAGGGCTGTGACGATCAGAGCACGTTTCAACATGTTGTCATTTCTCCTTAAAGAATCTCAAGTCGCATCGTAAGCAGCAAGCGAACGCGTTTCTGTGCAATAAGGATCACAATCCAATCTTTTCGACGCAGCAATCCCGTGGTCTGACGGGTGGAGGCCAGACAAGGGTGAGATGCACATTGCTTTCATCAAGCAGTCGTGCGCAATCCGTAAGTGTGTGTGCACAATTGAACAGATTTGACATCGTCGTTGCCCGATAGTGGGTAGGAGTTCCGATCCCACGGTGAATGCATAATGAGCGCGACCCTAGCTGAGAAAATAGTTGAGAAAGTCACACCCGACACAAATGAACGGCACGACAACGGCCGCCGGAACGAGCCACCCCAGAAACGCCACTTTTTGAGAAGGGGCTTATGGTCAGCCGCCGCCTTCCTCATTGTTCTGGCAGTCCTTCTCGGACTGATCCAAAAGTTGCTCTGGATGCGGGAACTCGACTATGTGGGTATCTTCTGGACATTGCTGTCGGTCAAGTGGGGAATGTTCGTTGTGGCCTTGGTATCCGCATTTCTTTATTTGTGGATCAACACTCGACTTGCGGCCAAGCGCGTCGACCTTTCACCCTCGAGAGTCTCTCCCTTGAGGGTCACGACCGTGTCTCCTGCCGGAAAGGTCCTCGCTGCCGCGGATACGCTCCGAGGGATCAGCACCGATTTGAGTCCCAAGCTGTTGATGTGGGTGAGCGGTGTGGCCGTGATGTTCGTTTCTCTTATGTTTGCGGCTGCAGTATCTTCCCAGTGGGACACTTATCTCAGATTTCGGTATGGAGGATCGTTCGGCCTCACCGATCCTCTCTACGGAGTGGACCTTGGCTTTTACCTATTCCGCCTTCCGTTCTATGAATTGTTGCAGGGAAACCTGACTTTTCTAACCGTCGGCGCTCTCGCGATTCTGGGTTTATTCGGCGTCCTTGGCCTGCGGCGGTTTAAGCCAGGTCAGAAGTTTACGATGGCGGACAATACGGCCCGCCATCTGATCGTTCTCCTTTTCATTTTGGCTGGCAGTTTCGCGTGGGGTTTTTATCTGGATCACTACGAACTCGTTTATTCGACGCTCGGCGTGGTTTACGGAGCCGGCTACGCGGCGGCTCACGTAACCCGGATCGTCTTCTGGATGATGCTGGGCGCCTCCGTCCTGGCATGCGCTCTCTTGGTTCTTGCCTATTCTCGACCACGCATGAAAGTGCTGGCAATCGGCATTGGGATCTATGCCGTGCTTTACTTAGGAGGAATCCTGGCGTTGCCTCCATTAGTTCAAGCCCTCGTGGTTCGCCCCAGCGAGCTGACACGGGAAACCCCATATCTTAACCATTACATCGACTTCACTCGCAAAGCCTATAACCTTGGCGGGATTCAGGAAACCGCGTATCCGGCTCTGACCGATCTAACTCCCCAGGTTCTCTCTCGCAATCAAGATACGATCCAGAATGTCCGCCTCTGGGATTCGCGGCCTTTGCTTCAAACTTATCAGCAAACCCAGGCGATTCGTCTCTACTACCAGTTCTATAACGTGGACGTCGATCGCTACCATTTGTCGGATGGATATCATCAGGTGATGCTGGCCTCGCGGGAACTTGCCTCCGAACTCCCCGCGCAGGCGCAAACCTGGGTGAACGAGGAATTGCAGTTCACCCACGGCTATGGCCTCGTCATGAACTCTGTATCGAAGACCGAGGGCGGAGGCTTTCCGCAATATCTCATCAAGAATATTCCGCCCGAATCTCAGTATGCCCGCCTGAGTATCTCTCAGCCCGCCATCTACTATGGTGAGGTGACGCCGGGTTACAAGATCGTTTCTACGGGGATTAAGGAATTCGATTATCCCAAGGGCAACGAAAATGTCTATACCAGCTATCAGGGTAAGGGCGGAATTCCTCTCGACAGCGTGTGGAAACGGCTTTTGTTTTCCTGGACTCAAGCCGACATCAATATTTTGCTCACTTCGTATCTGAGGCCGCAGAGCAAAATCCAGATATGGAGAAGCGTGCAGGAGCGTATTTCACAAGTGGCGCCCTTCTTGCTTCTGGACCGGGATCCCTATGCCGTGGTGAGCGAAGGCAAGCAATACTGGATTCAGGACGCCTACACCACCTCGGACCATTTCCCGTACTCGCAGCCGCAGGCCACTGGCGCAGCCCCCGGCATCAATTACATTCGCAACTCGGTCAAGGCCGTCGTCGACATGTATGACGGAACCGTTTCCTTTTACGTGATGGATCCGAACGATCCCGTGCTTGCGGCCTATCGGCGCGCCTTCCCGGGCGTGTTCAAGGATCTGGCTGATCTGTCGGCGGATCTTAAGAGCCATCTACGGTACCCAGAGGATCTGTTCGCCATTCAAGCGAATCAATACGAGACCTTCCACATGACTGATCCACAGGTCTTCTACAATCGCGAAGACCTCTGGGTTGCGCCGAAAGAGAAATACGATGGCGCAGTCAACTCCATGGAGCCTTATTACATCCTCATGAAGCTTCCTGGCAGCGAGCAACTTGAGTACCTCATCCTAACTCCCTTCACCCCTCAGAACCGGGATAACATGATCGCTTGGCTGGCCGCCCGCTGCGATTTCCCCGACTACGGAAGAATGCTGTTCTATGAACTCCCAAAAGAAAAGCTGATCTACGGACCGAACCAGATCAGCGCCATGATCGATCAGAGCACCCTAATCTCCCAACAGCTCACCCTGTGGGATCAAAAGGGCTCCGGAGTGATTCGGGGAAAGCTGGTTGTCATTCCAATTGAGAATTCTTTTCTTTATGTGGTGCCACTGTATCTCAAGGCTGAAGGAACCAATTTCCCGCAACTGAAACGGGTTATCGTGGCAACCGGCGACAAAGTCGTGATGGAACCCTCCCTCGACGAAGCGCTGGTCTCCTTGTTTGGAACAAACCAGTCTGGAACGTCCCAGGGATTGTCGTCGCAACCAGGGCAGAAGTTCGGGACGCTAGCGCTCCTGCCAAAGGCAGCGCTGGATCAAGCCAGGGCCCAACTTGCGGAAGCTCAAAAGGCAATGGATTCGCTCAAGAGCATACTGGCGGCCCCGGTAAAATGACTAAGGTCACGTCGCCCGTGCCTCCGGCGAGAAGATCGAAAGGATGAAGTCTCAAATCAACGAGGGCCCGCAGAGCTAACCGCGGGTCCACGCATCGGTCACCTTCCATCGCAGTCCTAGACGAGGTAACCATGGAGACTTGGCGATTGACTGCCAAAGGCGAGATCATCGTCGAAGAGGCGTTCGGCGTCGCCACGGCGAGGTTTGGCAAAATATTCACGTCTTTTTCACGGGAAGAACTCACTACCCTGACCGCCTTGCTCAACCGACTTCGCGAGAAGTTTATCCCGCCGTCGTAAGAGGAGGGAATCTACATGCGCATGCCTATTTCCAGCCGCATCATCTACACGGTGAGCGAGTATCCGCAGTCATCGCGGCCAGTGGCTTCGAGGGGGTTTATTGTCTCTGTTTCTTCACGGCCTCCCTATACCCTAACTAACACCTCGTTCAATAGTCATCGGGAGGTCATGGAGGTGTTTCCGCTCGGGATCGCCCCCCAGGAATATATCTGCTTTACGATGCTGGCTCTGATTGCTCTTGCCAGTTGGCTTGCCCTCCGCCCGGGTGCGCGTTTGGTCAGTTAAGGCGCAGGCGCGCTCCGGATTGCCCAGCTGCCAGCGCATTTCCTTCTGATATCACCTCCTCGATTCCTTCTCGAGTCAATCATTTTGGCGTTTCTCCGATCGCGTCCGTCAGCTCATCCTGTGCTTGAGCGTATTCGAGTTGGGATTGCAGCAAGAGGGTCTGGGCTTCGAATTCTTGCGCGGCCGTGGCGTCAGCCTGCGAGCGCAGATAGGTGCCCTGTTGCCTGAGCGTCGCAGGAACCAGAGCATGAATGCCGGAGTCAAGCTCGCCCGGGTGAGGTCTGCGGTAGGAGCGTTGTCGATTCCGCGCCGCCAACTCCGCATCGGCAATGGCAATATGCAGGGCAGTATAGAGCCGAAGAGAGGAAGGAACTGCTGCGAGATTATGCAACGTTAGCTCATCCAGAACCAGACGCCACACCCTTCCCTCATTCGTTACAGCCCATTTATTAACCAGTGGCCCGCTGGCGCGGTGTGATGGATTGCAGCGCCTCGCGGAGTTGTACGGTGTGGCGGCCTTTGGAACCATGGTGGGAGCGACGATTCCGAGCCAGGTCGCCGCGATGCAAGTGGTGGCCCTCGGCGGCTTTCTCCTGGTGTTTCTGCTCTCCGGCCTGATTTTTCCAATCGAGAACATCCCTGTGGGATTGCGATGGATCTCCAATTTCATGTGGGGTCGGTACTACATCGAAGTCGTGCGGGATGCGCTGCTCCAGGGTGGTGGCTGGCTTGCCGACTGGTGGAAGGTCACGATCATCGGCATCATCGGCTCGGTTTTCTACGGGGTTGGATGGTTCAGCATGCGCCGAATGCAGCTCAAAGCGTGAGCGAATGACGAATTCCTTTCAAAACGCCTTCAACCAGCGGTTCCGCGCGCTTGTCGGCAAAGAGTTCAACCAGATCCGGCGCGATCGCCGTCTCATGATTTCTTTGATTCTTCCTCCTATTTTGCAACTGACGCTGTTTGGCTTCGCGCTGAGCGCGGCGGTGTCGAACGTTCGCCTCGGTGTCGTCGATGACAGCAAGACTCCAGAGAGTCGAGAATTGGTCGCGACCCTTACCGAGAGCGAAAGCTTTCTCCTTGGAGGCTACTATTTTTCGGTAGACGAACTCGGGGAGTCAATCAGTCAGGCCAAGGTAGACGCCGGAGTGGTCATCCCCTACGACTATGCGCGGGATTTGCACCGCGGACATTCCACCACGGTGCAGTTCCTGTTGAACGCCACCAACGCGAATACCGCCACCATCTAGAGGCGGCAACCAGTGAGGTGGAAGTGGCGCAGAAGAATGCGCAGGTCGCCAAGGAGACTCTCGATCTCACGCGGCAGCGGGTGGAGGCAGGCGTCGCCGACAGTGTTGAACTGGTTCAGTCGCAGGAAGCGCTGGCGGGCGCCGAGCTTGACTATATCAACAGCGTGTTTTCCCACAACGTCGCCAAACTAAGCCTCGCTCGCTCCATGGGCCGCGCAGCAGAAAATCTGCCAAAGTTCCTTACCAACCGATGAAACACGCGTTCAGCGTATGGTCTTTCGGAAAACACCAGACGAGCATTTGCAATCGCTGGCTCACAGAGGACCTAGATTTCGCTTTTCGCCTAAATCCACGAGCAAAAGGACACTCGCCTGTTCAAACTGGATGACTCCCCGCAAAAGCGCATCGCGACTCTTGGGTTTCATTCGTCGGCGGGTCGTGTCTTCGTACCAATTCTCTTCTCTCTTCCGCAACCCGCTTTACGCGTGGTCTCCCCCGGGTCGGGAAAAGGGCTACGGCATTCATGAATCGCTTGTAGCGTTCTTCTCAGCAGCCTGGATGGGGGACACCACACCGACAGTTTGCATGCGATTGGCGCAAGCTCGTACGAAGACTCCATATAAGACTGCCCCGCCTGGCCCCAGGCCATGTGGCGTGCGAATCCCGACCCAGTCCAGAGCTCCAAGACAGATTCAACCGATTGGCGAGGACGACAGATTTGTACAGGCCAACCTCAGACCGACTGAACGGCTGGCGGAATGGTTTGGAAGGATCGTTAAGCGATGCGAATCGGTGTCTGCTCGTGGGCCACAACGAACTCCGACGTGCAACGCAGTCTGGATGCGATCTTGACACTTTCCGCACGCGAATGCGGTTCGACCAGCTTCGACAGCGTGAACTCCGCATGCGTTCAGCAATCCGAAGCCTGTCTGGGTCTCGACGCTATCGCTGTTGCGGTATCTAAGTATTCTAAACATAGCGTCTTAAGTAATTACGCATAGTCTCCGGAGGACATCGTTGCGAGTGGTCCAGGTTGCGAACTCAGATTCAACCGCACTGATGACGTCTTGGAGATTCTCGAAGTAGCGATTGTGCAGGCAACGACGGCGCGTGAGCTTCCACACTCGCTCGATCGGATTGAGTTCGGGACTGTACGGGGGAAGGAAGTCCAAAGCAAAGTCATGGGCGTGTTGGTCCCGCCACGGTCGGTGCAGGCGGGAGTGGTGATACCGGGCATTGTCGGAGATGATCACAACCCGTCTCCGGGTCCCCCGGCTGGCGGAGCGGAGTTGCTGGAGAAACTGAAGGAAGCTGTCTCCATTGAATTTGCCGGTTTCCAGACGGAACACAAAGCGCCCATCCCGCAAGCGCACGGCCCCGAAATACCCCACGCTCTTGCGAGTGGGAGCATGCAGTAGGACAGGGTCCTTGATTTCTGGCGGGATCCACATGCGGCAGCGCGAGCCATGCTGCTGAAAGTGCACTTCGTCGGTCGCCCAAAGATCGACGCTGTCGTCCTGCATCAAATCTTGGAGTTTTTTTTATGTGCTTTTTGCACAACGGGATCGGCATGGGCCAGCGCGGGGCGTGGTTTACGCAACCGAAAGCCGAACTGCCGGAACATACGCTGGCACTGCCGAACACCGATAGCAACGCCGTACCTTTGCTCAATCCAGGTACTGAGTGTTTTTCCATCCCAGAGGTTCCCACTCAGACCAATCTCCCGGGGCGGGTGGCGCAGAATTTGATCCACCGCCTTCAGTTGTTTTTCCGTCAAGCGTCGGGGCCGTCCCGGTCGTTCTCCCTCCAACAATCCGGCCAGGCCGTCTCTTTCAAAACGACCCACCCAATATTCCACCGATCGTGGCGCATCGCCCAGAAGGTGTGCCACCTCCGGGCAGGTCATACCCTGGGCTACCAACAGCACACCATGGAGACGGTGATCGTAGCGAGATTCTTCCGAGCGGCGAATCTCATCCTGCAGTCCGAGAACGATCGTGGCAGAGTCCGCAATGGTAAGTGGTTTCATCCTTCCATGAAACCACAACCCTCCACTATGCGCATTTGCTTATGTCGTTGTGTTTAGTATTCTGGACATAACGACAAGGAAGGAATCTCAACATGATCACCCGAATCTGGCATGGCGTGACCCCCGCAGCCAAAAGCGACGCGTACCTAAACCTCATGCGAACCATCGCGATTCCCGATTACCGCTCAACTCCCGGCAACCAGGGCGCTTATGCGCTACGTCGTATCGAGGGCGATACCGCACATTTTTTGATGGTCACGTTTTGGGAATCCGAGTTGGCAATCCGCGCCTTCGCCGGCGACGACATCAGCGTGGCGAAATACTACGGCTTCGACAAGGATTTTCTGCTCGAACTGGAGCCGTTCTCTACACACTACGAGACGTACGAACAGTAAAACGCACACAGAGTTTGCGGGTGAGCGCTAACGCCTATTCGAGCCACGCTGTCTCGAATGCCGGATTCAGGTGGATGTCGATCTGCCGTACCGGATCGTCTTCGGCACTAACGAACTTGTGAGGCTCACCCGCTCTTACAACCAGAACGTCGCCGGCCACGGCACTCCGTTCTTCGCTACCAACAATCCACCTCGAGCGCCCGGCGATTACATAGACGATCTCGTCGTAATTGTGTTTGTGAAGCCGTGGACCTCGACCCGACTCACCAATGACCAGGAAGAATGAGACGCCGATGCCACCGTGTTCGGCGCCCACGAACTCATGCGACATACCAACGAACGGTAGTTGCGATTGATGTATCAATTCCATAGCGCGGTTGCACTTAAACCGACAGAGCGACATTTGGGTTCTTTCTTCTTTAGCCTTCCAGCGACAGACCTTCGGGCGTGCCTCACTTTTCTTCGTCGGTGTGCCAACCCGGATTGGTCCAATGCCCGCGATGCCTGACAAAGATCTCCGTCACTCGGCTAGAGCCCAAGGAGCGCTTGCCGTCAACTTCCGTTTCCACAATATAGCTGCTCCAAACGACGGCCAAATCGCCGAAGTGCTGCACGTCGGTGCGAGGGAACTCGAGCCGAATCAGCCTTCCACCTTTCGAATGAAAATCGGCGGAAGAGCGAAGCACGTCGGACTGGTGTTTCCATTCCTTTTCGCCGCCACTCATGACGATGGTTTCAGGCGGCACCAATTCTTGCAGAGTTTTCGTGTCGCCGGCAAACCAGGCGCGCCAGACAGACTCGCGGGCTCGCAGCAATTCCTCGTCATTCTGCTTTTGCGCAGGCAAACTTATGGCACTTAGAATTGCGATACACAGGATCGCGATGATTGCGATGAATTTCGATTTTCCTATCATGACGATTGCCCTTCTTTTGTCTATTCAGAATCTGCTTTGTTGTGCTGCCCGAACGCATACAGCGCCAGCAGGACAGCTGCCGCAGAAGCGGAGTAGACCGAGTAGTCCATGGGAGACTTCAGACCGAGAGAGATCGCCATCGCGGTTCCAAACATTGCCAGCAGAATGGCGCTCCCGAGCGAAACCCAACGCGGCCACAATCCCAAGATCAGGAGGAATCCGAAAGATGTTTCGCAGACCGTGGCCGCCCATGCAAGGTACGGTATGGCGGCCTTGGGGATGAACGAGAGCACCTCTCCCGCGTATTCCAGAAAACTCGCGAAGTGCTTCAGATCGCACGTTCTCTCCCATAGGCCGAAACGTCCAGCTACAGCGGACAGGAATGCGGCGCCAAGCGCAAAGCGAGCGTAAAGGACTCCGGTTCGCTCCCAATTGATAGTGTGCAATTTGTCATCGATTCCCTGGAAGGTGGTTCCAGAAGCAGACTGTGCGTGCTGGTTCATTTTGCAGATCCTTTCTGGTTGGCGTTTTCCGGCACATCCACGCTGAGCGGAGTGTCGTGATCGCACATTAAAAAGGCAGCAAGTTTCGCCGGTTCCTCGAGGCTGGCGTTAGCCGAGATGAGATGAACACCGTTGGGCGCCTCATAGAAACTTTCGCCAGCTTTGTAAGTCATCTCCGGTTCGCCTTTCACTTGAGTACGAATGGTCCCTGCCACGACGTAGCCGATGACAGCACAGGGATGGGAATGTGGAGACGACGCCTCGCCCGGACCGTAGTTCACCTCCAGCAGGATTGCCTTCAGATGATCGCCATCGAGCGCGGGCAGTTCTTTGAAGAGAACCATGCGTGCTCGCTCTTTTGCCTCGCCACGAAAGCCGGTCATGGCTCGGTGACCCCACGCGAGATGCCACACCAATATCCCACTGCAGAAAATGACCGCAGCAACTGTCATGTGCTTTCCAAAAGAACTCATCACTCCCCCTTCATGAAATTGTCCGAATCAGATTCGCCTGTTTGCACTCTTGGAAATCGGGCGGACATGCTGGAGAACTTTGAAGCCGAGAGCTTTGAAAAACTTGCGGCCTAGCTCGCAAATCGCTGCTTTCAAATTCATGCAAGTTTTGGGCACGTCGCATGAGCCACGCTCCGCCGACGCACACTACACTTCCCGCGACTGAAAGCAACGCCACTTTTTCGCCGCGGACAACCACGCCCAGGACAAGTGCCACTGCTGGTATGAGGAAAGTCGTGCCGGAGGCGCGTGTTGGGCCGAGCCTGCCTGCCGCGACGGACATCACTACGTGCGCCACTCCCGTGCCCATCGCTCCCAGCGCCAGCAGTGCAACCACAGGGCCAGGTCTCCAGCGTGCCGCGATCACATCCGGCAATCCCAACGGTGCGGTGAAAGCCAGTGCAACCATCTGCGCGCGCCAGATCACCTGCAATGCCCCGTTGCGCTGCTGCAGCGGCCTCGCAATGTTGAGCGCGAAACCATAAGAGACGAGTGCCGCCATGATCATCCCGACGCTCGCGGCGCTACTGTGCCCCTCGCCGATTGTGGGTAACGCCATCATCAACGTTCCGGCCATGCCCACGGCCACGCCTGCCAGTATCCGGCGCTCGGGCGCGCGGCGCGCGATGGCGGCAGCAATAATCGCCGTGAACAGGGGATTGGCGCCGTTCAGCATCCCGGTGAGCGCGGAAGAGACGTGCTGTTCGGCGAACGGGAACATGCTGAGCGGGAACGCCAGCCACAGCACCCCCAGCCCGGCAATGCCAGCCCAGTCGGAACGCACGACAGGTTTTCGCGCTGCCGGAAACAGCGAGAGTGTCGCGAACCCAACGAGGATTCGGACAAACGTGACTCCGTAGGGGCCGATAGAGCGCATCCCTTCAGTGATGAACAAGAATGATGCGCCCCAGATCAGACCCGGCACGAGAAGCAGTAGCCAGTACGCGTCTTTTACCAGTGATGCTATGGGCGCCCGCAAGTGCTTTGCCGTGTTTTGCATTAGCCTTTCCTAACCACAATTACATTAGAAGCTAATGGACCTCACACCAAGGTCCATTTACAGTATTGTTCATATACCATTATTATGACGAAGAAATCGGCTTCCTACGAACTGACGCTGCCCCGTCCCAACTCTGACGTTCCCGCCTACCAGTGGCTCTACGAGGCGGTGCGTTCCGAGATTCTCTGCGGTCGTCTGCGTCCTGGTAAGCGCCTGCCTGCAACCCGCGATCTTGCCCGGCAATACGGATCAGCGCGGGGGACGATCGTGCATGCCTTCGAGCAGCTCGCCTCCGAGGGCTACGTGGAAGGCAGCGTGGGATCGGGTACCTATGTAAGCAAGGTCTTGCCCGACAGTCTGCTCCAAGTCTCATCCATACGGGCTGGCACGCCTGCAGTGCGTGGGAAGCGACCTCAACTGGTTTCCGACTACGCTCGACGAGCTCAGCTATTTCGGGGCTATGAGAACCGGCCGACTCGTGCTTTCCGCGCCAACCTGCCGGCGTTGGATCTGTTTCCCGTGACACTGTGGACGAAAATCACGACGCGCTGCTTACGTCGAATTTCCAAGCGAAATCTAATGGGGTGCGACGCCCTTGGGTACGCGCCTCTTCGGCAGGCGGTCGCTGAATATCTGAGTCGGTCGCGCGGCGTGAGGTGTGTGCCGGAGCGGGTGGCGATCGTCTCTGGAGTGCAGGAAGCGCTCGATCTGACTGCGCGGCTCCTGTTGAACCCCGGAGATCGGGTGTGCGTGGAGAACCCGGGATATCCCGGTGCAGGTCTGGCATTCCAGGCGTTCGGCGCAAAGGTCTGCGCCGTCGGAATCGATGACCATGGAATAGCCATCCGGCAGTTGCCCGCGCGAGGAGTGCGCCTGATTTACGTTACGCCTGCGCATCAGTTTCCGCTGGGAACCACTATGAGTCTGGCTCGACGACTCCAACTTCTGGATTGGGCGAGGAAGTCGGGCGCTGTGATTTTTGAAGACGACTATGACAGTGAGTACCGATACTCGGGCCGGCCGATTCCTGCTCTGCAGGGGCTCGATGACCGCGGATTAGTCCTCTATGCGGGCAGCTTCTCCAAGGTACTCTTCCCCGCGCTCCGCTTAGGTTACATGGTGATTCCTTTCGACCTCCTGCATCGCGTCGAAGCGGTCCTCTCTCTAACCGTCAGACACGCGCCGATCTTAGATCAACTTGTGCTGAGTGAATTCATCTCCGAGGGCCACTTCGGGCGCCACCTGCGGCGCATGCGTGAAGTGTACGCGGAGCGACTCTCGGTTCTTTTGGAGGAGGCGCGTCTGAGGCTCGCCGGATTGCTGGAAATCTCAGGCGTCGAAGCAGGTTTGCAGACCGCTGGATGGCTCTCCGGCGGGATGAATGCCGAAGCAGTGGCTGCTGCGGCCGCAAATCGCAATGTGGATGTGACTCCGCTGAACCGCTATTGCCAAGGCAGTGCGATGCCAGAGGGACTGCACTTGGGATTTGCCGCTCTGGACACGAAGGAGATCCGTCGCGGCGTGGGAGAACTCGCGATCGCACTGGAGCGTGAGCGCCAGGCGTCTCATCGCGGTTCGCGGTCGTCTCATCGGTGAGTGATCCGCACATGAAGCTTCTGCGCCACTTGCTCATTGATCTCAAGACAACGAACTTGGTTGGTGATGAGCAGGCCCATTTCCGCTACACCTTCAGTGGAGGGCCTCACCAGGTCTACGTCACGTGCTTCGCCCGGACCTATTGCAACTCAGCTTTGACGAGTTCACCTTCCGCTTGAAACCCGTACAGCACGAGATGGAACTGGCAGACACCGTCCGGGTCGAAGTTGCCGTGGAATACAAAACACGGGCATGGCAGACCATTGATGTGGATCTTGCTATGGCTTTCGAATGAGGGAATGAGGGGTTTAAAACACGGAGAGAACAAGGAGCCTACTAACTAGCCAAAGGCTTGGCCCTTGGCTAGTTAGGTATCTTCGAAAGTTCGTGAGTTCTCGCGAACCGGTTTATCTGGGTTACAGGGGTGAGGGTTCTCAGCCGCTTGATCCCGGTAATCCCTGCATTGTGGAAAGCAGGGGCTTAGAACTCTATGAGGATAGAAATAACGCTGGGGGCCTTTGAAAATAACAACAAGCTTGCTTACTTTCATATAATTTGAAAGAGCATCAGACCGTGAGCGTAGGATTTATAACATCGTCTGCGATGATCCCTAAACGTGACCCCTACTGCCCTGAAATAATCCGCCGCACGTCCTTGAGGAGCACGAAGAGATGCATCGGGTCCGAAGGGGAGGGGACGAAATCGAATTTAAGGTAAAAGCGCCGCGCTTCTCCCTCCTTCGCATGCACCGCGAAAGCGCGAATGCCGGCAATATCGGCTGCCTGCAGGGTGCGCAGCATCGCGTCCTTCAAAAGCGCTTTGCCTACGCCCTGGCGCTGCCAGCGGTGATCTATTGCCAGGCGCGCGAGCAACATGATGGGAACCGGATGCCGTGCCAGCCCTTTAGTCAGGCGCTCGGGTGCTTCCTCCCGCGTCACCTGGCCCACGGCCAGGGTGTAATAGCCGATGACGGCATCTTCCGCGAGCCCGACATAGGTTTGTGATGCGCCTGCCTGCTGGTTTTGCCACGCATAGCGCAGAAAATAACGATTCAGTTCTTCCCTGCCGCAGTCAAAGCTCTCAATTGAGTGATCGGCGCGCAGCTTTTCAACGCGACGAGCTTCGTTCACTGACGCGGTCCGCCATCAAAGAATCCAGGTTCTTTCAGGAGCCGCTCAAGATGGGGCAGGGGGCGAGGAGGAGCGTCAAGGGCCGCCATGAAAGCCTTCCACTGCGTGGCGCTAAGACCAAACGTCCGCCGGTCGGCAAGGGCTTCGTCGGCCCGAGCCAAAGCGCTTTCCAGCACGAACTCGCTCACAGAGCGGTGCGCGACGGCTGCGGCTGCCTGCAAGGCGCGTTTCGCGTGGCGCGTGAGGCGCAGATCGAGTTTCTCCGAACGTGTGGTGTGCGATGGCATGATATTACCTTACTTTGAGCGTAGCGTTTATGCCCGACAATGTCAAGACACTGACAATGTGATAACTGCCTGGCAGGATCGGCCTCAATTGCTGAAATGAATTTGCCGTCGGCGTCCTCAGTTTGAACTTCGAGTTCCCCAGCGCGTTGTCATTTATTACCACATTTGTGGTATCTTACTACCACAATGCTTGACCTTCGCTCTAAGGCGCGCCAGCAACTGCTGGCCTATTACTTCACCAACCCGACCGCCCGTCACCACTTGCGGAATTTGGCGGAGCGGCTGAGCATCGATCCCTCGAACCTGTCGAAAGAACTGGGACGCCTGGAACGCGACGGTCTATTTCGTTCGGAAATGATTGGCCGCCAGAAATATTTTCAACTGAACCGGAAATATCCGCTTTTTAATGAAGTCCGTAAGATCGTTGCAAAAACCATTGGTGCGGCTCACGTGATTGCGCAATCCCTCAAGAAAATTGAGGGAATAGACGAGGCTTATCTGTACGGCTCGTTTGCAAGCAACCAGCAGGACGCTTCCAGTGATATAGACGTGCTCGTGATTGGCTCCGCGCACGAGAAAGATTTAGCACAGGCCGTGGGAAAGCTTGAGCGGCAACTAGGTCGCGAAATCAACTACACCGTGCTTACACCAAAGGAATTCGGGTCGCGTCGCGCTCGGAAGGATGCGTTTCTGGAAAGCGTCTGGCACAATAAGCGTGTTTCGCTCATAGGTCCGAATGAAGAAGCTAAAGCCGCACGCGGTTGACTGGGCCCAAATCGACCGTTTCCTCGTGAGCGCGGATAAGAAGCTGAACTCCGCTCGCAAAATTCTCGCTCTTGAGAAGCTTGTCTTCAACAAGCTTACGAGGCAATGCTGAAAGCTACTCTCGGGTTCATGTTTAGCCACGGATTCCGCGCGAGGAGTCAGCCTGGGCACCACATCGCCATCATCGATTTCGTGCGGGCGCGCATCGACAAGAAACATGCCGGTCTGCTCGTTGTCTTTGATCGGCTGCGTCGGAAGCGCAACTGGCCCTTTACGACGACACCGGATTTGTTTCTTATCATGACGCAGAACAAGCGCTCGAATCCGCCGGCGAGTACCTGAATATGATCCGAGTTGATATAGCTGCCCGAAAGCCTTGAATCAGACGCCTTTTGAAATCGCTTTTGAATTGATCCCGAGGCTCCCACCTTCAAAGGCATGGTGCGACCGCTCACGGTGATTCGCGCTGGGGCTTGCAGGTTTCGAACTGCGAGACTTCATTTCTACCTTGGTTGCAGGGCAGAGGTAGCGATGGGCTCCGTCGATCCACTATGTTGTTCCTGGTTCCGCTTTGCATCCAGTCGTTTCGCCTGGCCTTTTCCCGCTAGAATTACGATGCAAGCGCCATCCCATGTGGACTTGCCTGCCGATGGTGGAGGAGTCGCGTTGAGCGGCATTACGCCGATGTTCTTCGAGTTCAGATGGAAGTGAAGTTCGAGGTAGTGCGCGACCAGAAGCATGTGCGCCCTGGAAAGAACAAGCTGCTTCACGGGCGAAGTCTGAGTCGAGTATCCTTCAATGACCATGGACTGATTGATCGCGGAATCGTCCAAGCTGCCCAGGACCTGACCAATTTTCACCCGTCCCGCGGGCGAAAGAATCTCATTGCCTTTAGCGTCTTTGGCGAAGTCATCGCCATTCAACCAGGCACGGTAATTACTGTTCTTATCGAAAAAAGCGTTGCTTCTATACTGCTCGGGGGTTAAGCCCTGAAGGCTGTAGAAGCCGCGCTTTTTGAAAAACCCCCGGAAGAAAAATTCGTGCTTGAGAGCCTCGGTGTCGTCGGCCAGGTTCGAGGTCGCTTGGTTGACATTGGATAGCGAATCGCGAATATTGCCGCCCGCGTCTGTGCCGAAGTGGTCCGGGCCAAACGCTTCAGTGAGCGTATCGTTTACCTGCGCCGACGCGTGGCGAAGGTTGATCAACGTAGCGTCCATTTTTTCTGGCAAGTTTCGCGATTGAACGTTGGCGACGATCTGCTTGACCTGCACGGAGGCCTGGTTCAGATTGGCGCTTGCCTGATCCGCGTTCGCCACCACCTGCTTGACCTTGGCGGCCGTGACCTGGTCATTGAGCAGCATGCTGACGGTGCCTTTGCCGTTGCGGGCATCCGCGAGAATGTCGTTCGTATTGTCTAATGCGAGATTCGCGTTGTCTAATGCGAGATTCAATTTGATGTGCACGTCGCCGATGGTTGCGCTGGCCTGGTCGAGCACCCCGCTCGCTTTCTCCAGCATGGCCGAGATCTCGACCGGTTCCTTACTGGGGAGGGTGTCACCGCTTTTCGCCTCTGGTGATTGGTCGCTTCCATCGTGGATCAGCAGGAACTTATCGCCGACGATCCCGTCGGACTCGACGCTCACCACCGAGTCCTCGCGGATCAGGTGGTTGAGTTTTTCGTCGACGTGCAGCTTGATCCTGAACTTGCCGGAAGGATGGGTGGGAATCTGAAGGCTGGTTACGTCACCGGCGTCAAAGCCAGAGACCTGGACCTTGGATCCCGGCGCGAGGCCATTGACATTCGCCATCTCCGTGTAAAAGTCGTGGTGATGGCTGAATGCGCTTTCACGATCTCCGATTAGGAACAAGCCGGCGCCAAAGAGCAGCACTGCCGAGATAACGAAGACTCCGGTGGCGGCGAGATTAGTCTTCATGGTTAGCACTCCCAAATGAGTTGCCTGACGACCTCGTTCTCACTGCTTTTCAGTTCTTCCAGCGTGCCGAATCCCACCAGGCAACCTTGGTCGAGGACCGCGAGCGTGTCGGCAATCTTGCGGGCTTCGCGAACATCGTGCGTAACAATGACCAGAGTAGTATGGCGTTCTTGCTTTACTTTGAGCAGCAGAGCGTCGATCTCCGCGGCCGTGATCGGATCCAGCCCGCTGCTGGGCTCGTCCACCAGCAATAGCGTGGGCTTCAGAATCAGCGCCCTGGCCAATCCCACTCTTTTCTTCATCCCTCCGGAAAGCTCCCCCGGAAACTTGCCCTTGTCGTTCTCCAAACCGACCTGGCCCAGCAACTCCTGCACGGTATGCTGAACTTCCGCAGCCGGCATCGTTTTCTCGAAGTGCCGCAGTGGCACCGCCAGGTTGTCCGCTACGGTGAAGGAATCGAACAGCGCCGCGCTTTGAAAAAGGAACCCGATCTTTCTCCGCACCCGCGACAGCTCTTTTTCCGCCAGCCCTTCGATATCCTCCGTCTCAATGCTGACGCTCCCACTGTCCGGCTTGAGCAACCGAATCATCAGCTTCAGCGTGACGCTTTTCCCCGTGCCGCTGCGGCCCAGAATGCACAACGCCTTGCCGTCCTCGATCTGAAAGGAAACGTCCTGCAACACCTTCCGGTCTCCAAACGATTTGGAAACGTTCTTGAACTCGACCGCAATAGCCTCGCTCACAGCGCTTTCCCCGGAAAGAAAAAGAAAATCAGCTTGACCAGGTAAACGTCGGAGAGAATGACCAGCAGCGAAGACAGCACCACACTGCTGGTGGCCGCGCGGCGCACCCCCGCCGATCCTTCGTCAATGGTGTAGCCGTAGTAGCAGGAAACGGCGCCAATGATGAATCCAAAAATGCAGGTCTTTAGCGTCGGAGCAATGAAGTTCACCCAACCCACCGTGCTGAAGGCACGCTTCATGTAGAGTTGCAGCGAAATGTGGGAAGCCATGTGCTCAGAAAAAAATCCGCCCAGCAAACCGGAGAAGTCCATAAACACCGTCAGCATCGGCAGCACCACGATGCAGGCCAAAACCCTCGTCACCACCAGGCTCTTGAACGAGTCGGCGGACATGGCCTCGATGGCGTCAATCTGCTCCGTGCCCCGCATGTTGGAAAGTTGAGCACCGATCCCCGCCCCCACGCGACCGGAAATCAGCAGGCCCGTCACCAGCGGCCCCAGCTCGTTAAAGAACGACGCCGATTGCAGCGATGGTATCAATGCCTCCGCCCCGAAACTCACCAGCGTTCCCCGCGTATGCAGGGCTGTTACCACACCAAGCGCAAAACCCGCCGCCGCGATCAGCGGCAGCGAGCGCCATCCAATATCCTCAATCTGTATCAGGAAGTATTGCCATTCATAGGGCGGCATAACCGTCGAGACCAGCGATCTGGCTCCAAAGCGGCTGAGCCCGCCAACAAAAGAAAAAAAGCCCGTCGGGGTCGAGCTCATGGAAGCAATCGCCTCTCGCTCATAACGCTCCTGAATTTTCCACGGCCCAATCACCCCTGCCTTGTATTCTTCAACAGCATCGCTCACCACTTTCCCAAATACTGTGCACAATCGATCACTTCGGAAGGAGGAAACCCTCCTCGTGGGAGAACAGAGTTGACCTCCCCTCAGCCGGGCGCACCCCGCGCCGAACTCCACCTGCGACCTGAATACTGTCTCCAATTGCTCTGCCAGCCAAGCCAGCCCGTGTAACACTGTCACTGTGTTCTGGTACGGGCGTCCTCAATTGGCATTTCGTGAATTGGCGTTTCGTGTCAGATTTTTCGTGGGAGCGCTCCACGTCGGCGCTTCGTATGGGGCACTCGCGTAAAAGGGTTCCGCGCTATGGGCTCGTATCCGGGCACGAATTTATGAGTGCCGTAAATGCCACGTTCTCGGCGGGCCTTCAGGCGCTGCTCTGCCGGAAGGGAGTTTCATTGCAAGCCGTTATGCTCGACACTAATATGCTCAACGCTAATATCGATCCTCTGCCAGGGGGGATCCCGCCCCGATGAACCCCGCCGCCATTACCGCCCTCGCTGCCGTCGGAGGTTCCTGCGCCGGCGCCCTCGGCCCAGTCTTAAGCGCCTATCTGATCCAGCGCGGCACCGACCGGCGCGGCTCCGTCGACCGCACCATTGCACAGAGGCAGTTGCTGTATTCCGATTTCATCAAGGAAGCTTCCGCGCTCTATGCCAGGTCGCTCACCACCCAACTTGAGAATCTCGACGGTCTGATATCCCTGAGCGCCCTGTTGGGCCGCATTCATTTGCTGGCGTCCGATGCGGTCGTCGCGGAAGCGGAACTTTATGTCAGGTCGATCGTGAACCAGTTCGGCAAGCCGAATCTCAACCTGGAAGACTTGCGTAAAGCCATTCCCTTGGCGGCACGGCCCGACAGCGGATTCAGCCTGGCGTGTAGAAAAGAATTGAATATGCTTGCGCGGTAAAGACCAAAAGACCTCAGCAAAGACCTCCGGGCTTCAGCCTCGCCGTGCCCACCATTTTACCGCCGCTGGCCGCACTCGTCCTCGGAATCAAAAGCCCTTATGGATCCAGAATTTTCAATCCATGTACACCCCACTGGCATTGGTAATTACTAATGTCCCATTGCCGATGCCACCTGGACCCACCCGCGACCTCATGCAAGAGTTATAAGTCGTTAACCTCGGGTCTGGTCAATAGCGCTCATTGCGAGGTTGTATCGTCTTTGCCGTGCGCGGCAAATTATTCATGCCAGAGCTTTCATCACCGGCCCTTGATGAGAAAAATGGTCGGCGAGACCCGGTTGGAAAGCTTCCAAGGACGGGCGGTAGGAAATCCAGATGCTCTCCGCGATTAAGGCTTGCCTCGTGGGGGGCGGCCTGTCGGGGCCTTTCCTCCCCCACTCACGACGAGGTCAGCGTGTTCTCGCACAGTCTGCATTCTCTGACAGGAAAACCATTCAACGTTGTTCCCTATTGCTCAGTGTGGATTCCGTTCCGGGCCTAGACTTACGGTTCACGTGTACCCAATGCCGAATCCGAACTAGACATGGCGACTGCACTTGCCGAAAGACAATGGAAGCCGCGGGTCAATCCCTGGGTGATTGCGGCAACGGTGGCGCTTGCCGCTTTTATGGAGGTACTTGATACCTCGATCGCCAACGTCGCGCTGCCTCATATCTCTGGCAATCTAGGCGCCAGCACCGACGAGGGGACTTGGGTCCTTACCAGCTACCTGGTATCGAACGCCATCGTTCTTCCCATGGGTGCCTGGGCATCCAGCGTGATCGGGCGCAAGCGTTTTTTTCTTTTGTGCATCATCATCTTTACGGTTTCGAGCTTCCTTTGCGGCATTTCGGTCTCACTTCCGATGCTGTTGATCTGCCGCGTTTTACAGGGTGCTGGAGGCGGGGGTCTGCAACCCATGGCGCAAGCGATCATGGCCGATTCGTTCGATGAGAAAAAGCGTGGTCAGGCCTTCGCTCTCTATGCTCTCGTCACTGTGCTGGCTCCTTCCATTGGGCCAACGATCGGCGGCTGGATTACCGACAGCTACAACTGGAGATGGATTTTTTATCTCAACATTCCCGTCGGGATTCTTGCCTTCGTCCTGGTCACGCGCTTGGTGGAAGACCCACCCTGGATTAAAGCGACGCTGGCGAACCTCAAGAAGCTCGATTACATGGGTCTGGGCCTGCTGACCATTGCCATGGCTGGCATGCAGATCATGCTCGACAAAGGAGAAGAGAACGATTGGCTGGCTTCCGGCTTCATTCGAATATGTGCGGCCCTATTTGTCCTGGGCATGATCGGGCTGATTTGGCGGGAGTGGGACGCCAGGAATCCGATCATGAATCTCAAATTATTCAAGTTTAAGAATTTCGCCATTTGTGCCTTCCTCATGCTGTTGGTCGGCGGAATCATCAACGCCAGCACTGTGTTGCAGCCGCAGTTCTCGCAGCAGCTTCTGGGCTATACCGCGACCGTGGCGGGAGAGGCGCTGACGGGCGGGGGCCTTGTACTTATAATTCTCGCGCCGCTCTCTGGGCTCGCTGCCGACAAGTTTGCCGCACGCAATCTCGCCGTGGGCAGCTTCGTCTTCTTTGCCGCTGTCTTCTACTACAGTTCCACCCACCTCACCTTGTCGATGAGCTTCGGGTTCGGTTCCTGGTTGCGGATGTTGCAAGTCGCGGCCATTCCGCTGTGCTTTATCGCCATCACCAACGCCGCTTACGTGGGCTTGCCCAAAGAAGCGAGCAATCAGGTCTCCGGCATTATCAACTTTGCCCGCAATGTGGGAGGCAGCATCTTCATTTCGATTACCGGAGCCCTCGTGACCAATCGCTCGCTATTTCATCAAAATCGGCTCGCCGATCATATGCAAGCTTCCAACCCAGTCTTTGCGCAACGGCTCACGGCGCTCGCCAACGCGTATGGAGGTGGTCCGGGAGGAGAGGCGATGGCGCGGGGAGCCATTTATAACCAGCTCAATCAACAAGCTGCGGTGCTGGGCTATGCCGACGTCTATCGCATGCTGAGCTGGATGGCGATGGGCATGGTTCTCTGCGCTTTTCTGCTGAGCAAGAATAAACCGGGCGAGGGCGCCCCGGTGGGGGCCGAGTGAGAGGCAAAGTGAGGAGCGGCCTGATGCGAGACGGCAAAGAGAAATCACACTTGAAGTTGCGATTGATCCATGTGTTCCGAGGAACTGCCTTCATTGCGCTTTGCGGCGCCAGTCTCGCCCAAAGCGACTCCTCTTCGCTTCCCAGGGCCGAGCAATTGCCTCCATCCGGCAGGGTGCAGAGTGGCGGCGCGGTTCAAGCGCAGCAGTCCTCCAGTGGAAACGGCGGCAGTTCCAGCGTGAACACAGTCAACAGCACCATAGAAGTGTCGGGAGCTTTCCAGGGCAGCACTGCGGATCCGAATGCGCCGCAAGGTCCGCTTACCCTGAACATTGCGGATGCGATCCGCCGCGGCCTGCGCTTCAACCTGGGCGCCATTAGCGCGAATGCTTCAGTGAAACAGTTGCGTGGAGAACGGCTGGCAGCGCTCAGCAAGTTGCTGCCGAACCTCTACGGGACGTTGTCGGAGAACGGGGCCAAGCTGGATCTCGCGACGCAAGGTCTTACGGCCGGCACGTTCGGCAGCAGTATTCCACTCCCGACCACGGTGGGACCGTTCCACTACTACAGCGCACTGGTCAATCTGAGCGAGGAGCTCAGCATGACTTCGCTGCACAACCTGCGGCAATCGCAGGCATCGGCAGAAGCGGCGCAGATGAGCGCGGAGGATGCGCGAGAACTCATTGTTTTAGCGGTCGGCGGAACTTACCTTCGGGTCCTCGCGAGCAAAGCAAATGTTCTGTCCCAGGAAGCGCAGGTCAAGCAGGCGGACGCCACCTTCAAGCAATCCGAACACGAGTACCAGGCCGGGACCAAAGCCTCCATCGACCGGAATAAGAGTTTTTTGGAATATCAAACCGAGCAACAGAGGCTGATCTCCTTGCGCGGGGACCTGGTGAAACAAACCATGCAATTGGCCAGGCTCATCGGACTGCCTGCGGGCCAGGCACTCACGTTGAGTGAAGATCTGCCCGTCCAGGTACCCGAGGCAGTGTCGCTGGAACAAGCGCTGAAACTCGCATTCGAGGAGCGCTCCGATCTTAAGGCTGCCCGGCTGCAATTGAAGGCCGCAGGCGAAGCCCACAGCGCCTCGAAGGCAGAGTATCTCCCGTCGCTTGGGGTCAAGGGTGACTACGGTCTAGAGGGGATCAACCCGAACAAGGGAGTTTCTGTTTTTCAGGCCGCAGCCACGGTCACCATCCCGATTTTTCAAAGCGGCCGCGTGCGCGCCGATGTGGAACAGGCCGATGCCGCGCTCAGCCAGCGACAGGCGGAATATGCCGATGAAAAAGGGATGGTCGAACTTGATGTACGGCAAGCCTACGTCGACTTGCAGGTCGCCACTGAGCAGATGGCGGTGGCGATCGAGAATCGCAAAGTGGCCGCGGAAATTCTTGCGCAGTCGCTCGACCGATTCGCCGCCGGGGTGGCGAACTCAGTGGAGGTCGTGCAATCGCAGGAAACCGTTGCCTCGGCCGAGCGGGACTATGTGAGCACTCTGTTCTCGCTCAATCTGGCCCGGATCAGTTTGGCCAGAGCGACGGGACAAGCCGAACAGTTTATCCCCAACATGCTGAAAGGAAATTGACCATGCCTACCGTGACCGACGAAGAAGAGAAAGACCAGAAGCCGCAAGGGCCCGCTGCGCAGAATAGCGAGAAAGCGAAGCCGGAAGAGTCGTCCGGCCAGAAACCGGATAAATCGCCAAACGGAAAGGGGCAAGGGGACGATCCGGCCGAGAAGAGCGATTCCGCAGAGAAGGACCCAGATAAGAAAAAAGAAGAGCAGAAGCCCGTTGATCCCGCCACCAAACGGCGACGAATCATTATCGGGATAGCTGTCGGGGTCGTTGTGCTCGTGGCTGGGATCGCTTGGTGGCTCTACTCCCGCACCTACGAATCGACGGATGACGCGCAAATCAACGGCCATCTCAACGCGATCGCCTCCCGTGTGGCCGGGACGGTGAAGGCGGTTTATGTCGAAAATGACCAGCCGGTAAAGGCCGGCCAAACCCTGGTCGATCTCGATCCGAGCGACTACGAAGTTTTGGTGGCGCAGGCCCGCGCCGGCTATGAGCAAGCCGTCGCTCAGTCGGCCGCCGAAGATCCCAATGTTCCGATCACGGTGACTTCCAACCGGGCCATGGTGGATACGGACGTGGAGCAAGTTATCAATGCGGAGGCGGCAATCACCAGCGCTCAACGCGACTACGACAGCAATGTGGCGAAACTGCGTCAGGCGGAGGCGAACAACCGGAAAGCCCAGTCTGACCTCGTGCGCTACAAGAAATTGGTGGACCAGGGAGAAATCTCTCTATCCGACTATGACCAATATGTTGCCAGTGCCGGCGCGGATGAGGCAGCGGTTGAGGCGAGCCGATACGCGGCCGCGTCTTCGCAGCAGATCGTCGAGGAGAAAAAGACGAGTCTGCACCAGCAGCAGACCAAGCATTCGGAGGACAATGCAAATTTGCCCCGTCAGGTCACGATTCACAAGGCAACCGTCGAGTCCCGCAAAGCCAACGTGGACTCGGCGAAAGCGCAACTGGATACGGCTCTGCTCAACCTGAGCTACTGCCACATCGTGGCCCCGGTCGACGGGATCGCGAGCCAGCGTAGTGCGGAAATCGGCGGCAGAGTTTCGCAAGGGCAACAACTCATCGTGGTGGTTCAGATTGACAATGTTTGGACGACTGCGAACTTCAAGGAGACACAACTGCGAAAGATGCACGTTGGCCAGCGCGTGAGCATCGACGTGGATTCACTCGATGAGTCGTTTATTGGGGAGGTAGAGTACATGCCGGCCGCCACTGGAGATCGATCCAGCCTGTTCCCGCCCGAAAATGCGACCGGAAATTACGTCAAGATCGTACAAAGGCTGCCCGTGCGAATCCGTTTCAACCCGAAGCAGCGCGATCTGGATAAGTTACGCCCCGGCATGTCCGTCGAGCCCAAGGTCCACTTGAACTAGTGGCCTGTCGGAGTGAAATCGTCACTCACAGCCGCCTGATTTCGTCCGAGCTAGCGCGAGGGGCGGAGCCAAGACCGTAGTGTAGCGACGCAGCGCATGGCGGATCTTTGGCTGCTACACATTTGCCGCCACTGAGCAAAACGGAACAGATTGCTGCCGTCACCAATGCGATGCTGGCCCTGCGTGTGAGCGCACCCGCGCTGCACGAAACCGTCCGAAAGCCGTTCGCTACGCCGAGGCTCGGATCAAGAGTTTATTAAACCTATTTACGAATCGACCAAAGGAGCTTGCATGAAATCATCGACGAAATGTGCCCATCCCGATTGCAACTGTGTACCTGCCGAAGGAACCAAGCACTGTAGCACCGCCTGTGCCGACGCGAAAGGCATGTCGCAACTGGCCTGCCAATGCCAACATAAAGACTGCCAGCGCAAAGGGACGAAGGCGTAGTTCATTGAGCGATCCTATGAGTCCGCACGAATCCTCTGTGGTTCGGTCGGCCCACATGCGAGAGGCCGCTCCCAGAAACGGACGTGCGCGATGACAGCCTCCCGTTCGGACACTCTGGTGCTCTTCGGCGTGACCGGCGATCTCGCCCACAAGATGATCTTCCCGGCACTGTATGCCATGGTGAAGAGTAATGAACTCAAGGTCCCGGTCATCGGTGTCGCCTTCCCCAAGTGGAGTCTCGATCGTCTGCACAAACGCGTGACCGACAGCATCCAACGATCCGGCGGGATCGATGACAAGCGTGCTCTGCACCGGCTTCTGTCGCTGTTCCGGTACATGAGCGGGGATTACAAAGATCCGGGCACGTTCGTGGCGTTAAAAAAAACATTGGGCAGCGCTCGGCGGCCAGCGCACTATCTCGCGATCCCCCCCGCCCTCTTCGAGACCGTGATCAAAGAAATTGGCGCCGCTCACCTGGCCGAGAATGCGCGCGTCATTGTTGAAAAGCCTTTCGGACGCGACCTCGCTTCGGCGCGGGAACTCAATCGCGTCGCGCGCTCGGTGTTTCCGGAAGATTCAATTTTCCGCATCGACCACTTCCTCGGAAAAGAGGCGATCATGAATATCCTTTATTTCCGCTTCGCCAATTCCTTTCTGGAGCCAATCTGGAACCGCAACTACGTGGCCAGCGTCCAGATCACAATGTCGGAAGGGTTCGGCATCGGGGGCCGCGGCAAGTTTTACGAAACTGCCGGATGTCTGCGCGACGTGATTGAGAACCACCTCTTCCAGATCGTCGCGCTCCTGGCCATGGAGCCCCCAGCCGACCGGAACTATGGAGCCGTCAACACGGAAAAAGCCAAGATATTTCAGGCAATGCGGCCGCTGATGCCAGACGACCTGGTGCGTGGTCAATACGCGGGCTACCGGAAAGAGCCAGACGTGGCGAAGAACTCCGACGTTGAGACCTTCTGCGCCCTGCGACTCTTCATCGACTCATGGCGCTGGGATGGCGTGCCCTGGTACGTGCGCTCTGGCAAATACCTGGCCGATACCGCGACCGAGATCCTGGTGGAACTGAAGCCGCCGCCACAGAGACTTTTCGCCGACTCCGCGCCAATTTCAAAGACTGGCCGGCCGAACTACCTGCGCTTCCGGCTCACACCCAACTCGGCCATTGCCCTCGCCGCTCGCGTCAAAATCGCCGGGAAGGTATACGTTGGCGACCAGCGAGA
>Ga0187859_10000351_pt1 | contig 31383 bp, 32 predicted proteins | sample June2016WEW_10_1_2_FD_133019 | JGI IMG/M metagenome (GOLD analysis project Ga0187859, IMG submission 133019) | Peatland microbial communities from SPRUCE experiment site at the Marcell Experimental Forest, Minnesota, USA - June2016WEW_10_10 | ecosystem: Environmental > Terrestrial > Soil >...
AGGGCGATGTTTGCGCCTATATACCCTAGTACGGGTACGTAAGCCCCGGTTGCGGACTAGCGCTAGGAGGGGACAAGTCGAAAGTGCTGGCGGCGGAGCCTCCCACAGCGATCGAGGTTTGCGGATTCCCAATAGCAAGATCACAGTTCTGTAGATCTTCATATCGAGACTCCCCGGTTAACTTGTTGCTCGCTCATGCGTCCAAGAGCTACTGCTCCTCAGACGGTAAGCGGACAAACTTCATGGTCGCACTGGCACGCGATCTCAACTTCTTTGGATCCCGCTTCCTTACAGGCTTGACCGCAGTATTTATCGTTATCTTTCGCTGTGCACCGGCATGGCAGGTGGGCACATTTGTTCTGTCCAGTCGTCGTCATCGTTGTTCTCCTTTTTCATTTCTCGTCTTCGGTGTCAAAATCGGCGCCAAACTATAGAGTCGATTGCCCCGGAATACCCGGCTTTTTCAGAAATCGATCCTCGGAACCAACGAGAATTGTTGTCGGAAGCCGCAGGGTGCGTATCTCTGGGTCGTTCCCGCTGATGGCGCGAACTGCCACGCCATCACCATCGCTGAAAGGGTCCGACACTATTTCAAAACTCTCGCCGTACATCTTTATGTGGCGAGAGGATGTGAAACCGAGGTCCTTTATCTTTGCGCAGCGCTTGGAACGTGACTGCTCACGCATATCACTCGCGGCACCAGATCCCTGTGCCTCAAGTTTCTGAGGAACATCCAGTTGGGCGTTAATCACGCAACCTCCTTAGTTATTGCGACCAAAGAAAAACATCCAACGCGGCGATTTCGTCGCAATGGATTGCTTCGACTTTTTCCCGATCTAGCTGCGTTTCGACATCCATCCGACGAGTGTTCCGGCGGTGACCCCTATTACAAGCGTCGCCGCAATGGTTAGTACAAGGTGTCGCTGGAGACGCTCGCCTGTATCGTTCAAGATTTCTTCCGCCGCGTCGCCGCCCTGCTTTGCGGTACGCCTCATTACTCTCACTCCATCCCCTAGCGCATCAGCAATCGCACTGGTTGCGCGTGACGCCTGGCGAGCTGATTCGCTAACGTGTTCAGCTGTTCTCTCCGCTACGGTTTGTGACATTGGTATCCTCCTGTGTATTTGCGACCTTAAGGGTGATAAGTCTTTATTCTCCGACGGCTTTTTCAGCGTGGCCGATCCACTTTTGAACTTTGCCAGCATTCTTTTCTGCGTTCCCTGAGACTTCCAGGTCGGGGTCGTTTGTCACATTTCCTACCTCTTCCTTAATCTTTCCCTTCACTTCGTGAATCTTGCCCTCAGCCTTGTCTTCTGTACTTGGTTTCATAATTTCCTCTTTTCTTTTGTCGCGGTGGTTCCAAACTCTGTCATCACGCGACCTCTTTCCTATCCACAATCGCGGGCACCTGCACCAACTCCTCAAATAGAGAGCGGTAATGAATCATCGCCGTCCTCAGGTCTTCGGTCGTGGCTGCGTCTTTCCCGACCCGCAGCGCAATCTCATGCGCGGAGCGGTAGTTCTCCACCACTCGGGGATGGTCGACGGAAATGTCGGCGGCGCGCTGATCGAAATCGGAGACGGGATAGCCGCGAGCTTTCATCAAGGAGGACAACAAGTCATCTGCTTCTGCGACCGCGCCCTTCGGGGAATCGACAAAGCGGGACTGTATCGAATCCCACTGCTTCAAGAAGCGCTCACGTTCCGCTGGATCCAGATCGCGGAAGGTAAGCTTTTCGACCCGCGCCCGTCGATCCTCCAGTTTCGCTTCTGCTTTTCGTCCTGTGCCGTGCACCAATACCGCCCGATCGTACTCGGGCCCAAACTTCTTCCGCAGGCTGGCAGTTGAATTTCGCCGTTTTCGCATGTAAAGCCAAGCCACCACTGCGATGACTATGATCACCACGGCAGCGAGCATCAACAGTTTAGGGTCCATCAGATTTAGATTCATCGAAACCTTCCCTACCTTGTCTACAAGAACCGACCTTTATCCCTTCAAAATTCTCCGGGAAGTCAGAACCTGGTTAGCTATCAGTATCGACCTTACAGACAGTGGAAGGCTGATCACAATTGACCGGTTTGCGAGAACTTCGCTGAATGTTCGACGAGAGACCCGGAAGCGCCGACGACTGACTATAAAACTTACTTTCTCGCAAAGTGAGCGATTCTACACAGCACTGACGGAGGAAGTGAGCGATTCTGTAACCTGTCTCCAACGGCAGAAATAGCCATTTTCGCGGATTCGATTCGGTGTTCGATCAGAAGGATGAAGACATGAAGACGACTCAATTGTCCCTTATCGCGCTCGTGCTGCTTGCCAGCGGAATTTTGGCCGGATGCTCAACGAACGCCACTAAGTCTCCCGACGTTTCCGACAGCATTCGCAAGGCGCTCGATCAGGCGGGATTCAAGAATGTTTCGGTCAGCGAAGATCGTGACAAGGGCGTTGTAACCATAGGCGGCCAAGTCGCCAGCGCGAATGCCAAGTCAGACGCCGAATCTCTCGCTAAGTCTCTCGCCGGTGCCCAAGTTGTCGCCGATCAAATTGCGGTGATTCCCGTAGGCGGAGAACAGGATGCGAGGGCCGTGAATGCCGATCTCGATAAAGGCATCGCGGAAAATCTGGACGCGGCTCTGATCCAAAGCAAGATGCATGATGCCGTTTCCTACGCAGTAAAGAGCGGTGTAGTGACACTGAGCGGAGAGGTGAACTCAGAGGACAAGCGGACGCGCGCCGCACAGATAGCGAGCGGAGTGCCGAACGTCCAACAGGTAGTGAATGACCTCCAGGTGAAAGATCAGAAAGCCAGTTCATCACCGTCGCTATAGGAAACATGGTAACAACTGCGGAGTTGATACAAGGAGATGCTATGTCGTTCGAAATTTACTCGATTGGTTTTGCAATCTTGATCGGTGGGCTAATTTATGCCGCGTACCTGATGCACCTGCCGGCGTACTGGATTGTCGTGTTGGCGATTGTACTCTTAGGCGTTGGCATTCTGTCTGGCGTTAAGGCTACCTTCAGAAGTATCCTGGCGGAATAGCCCTTGTTGACTCAGAGTAGAAAGCAGATCCTTCGCCTGGCTCGGATGACAAATTTAGAAACTCAGGCGGGAGCTAGTCGTGGAGAACGATATTTAGAAGCGAACTATGAACTTTCAGCCCGCTTTCGCCATAATCAACAAAGCCCAACTTTCTGAACCGATTCATGAAAAAACTGACTCGAGAGCGGGTGGTACCTATCATTTCGGCAAGGGTCTCCTGGCTGATCTTGGGGATGACCGTTTCGGGCTCACCTTCTTTGCCGAAATGAGCCAGCAAGAGCAGAATCCGAGCCAGTCTCTTTTCGCTGGAATTGAAGAGCTGGTCGACTAAATCCTCTTCGTAGCGGATGTTCCTTGCCAGCAAATAGGCCACGAACATGTCGGAAAATTCGTGTTCCCGATGAAGCGCTGCCATCATAGCTTTTTTGTCGATGCACAGAAGTTCGCAGTCCGTCATGGCGGTTGCAGATCCCATGCGTAAGGGCTGTCCGGCCAAGCCACCTTCTCCGAAAAACTCTCCCTCGCTCAATATGCCCAAGGTTGCTTCCTTGCCAGCCTTCGATACGACAGTGAGGCGAACCTTGCCTTCCTGGATATAGAAAACGGAATCGGCCGCATCTCCCTGGGAGAAGACTGTTTCTTTCTTGGGGAAAAGCACGACCTTCCTACCCGCGCCGATAGTGGCAAGGAAGCTCAGTGGGTCGAACTCGCGCTTTCTCTTGGCCAACATGGTGTGCGGTGCCATCAAAGACTTCTCCCGTGTAACCTGCAGCTACACCTTGGGACATCTTGACCGAATCGCCGTCACTGAAGATGTTCACTTTTGCTCATATTGTAAAAAAGCCTGGCGGATCAAGAAAATGAAACCCGACGCCTCCCTAACTATTAAAAAATGATCAATTTTGAACATTCTTTTTGCCGCAAGCGGCGCATTGTACTGCAGTGAAGAGCAAAGAACTCACTCCCAAACAGATATTATCCGTGGCTTGTAACACCTGTGGGGCAGCGATCGGAGAGATCTGTGAACTGCACAGCGGTGCCCCGCGCACCGAACCACACCGGGATCGAAAACTTTCCGCAGCCGAGGCCGTGGAAACGAAGATTCGGAAGCATGATAGACGGTGACGCCACGGCGCTTTTTTGTGCCAATCGATTGCCTGGCGTCACTCGTTTCTGCCATTCACGTTGAGCACGTCCGACCGCTGCGGACTTCCAGGCTCAGGTTCCAATAATGAAGCTGGACTGGTTTGCGATCATCCTGCTCGTGTCGAAAAAGAGCGCCCTGCGATGGCTGATTCATCTCGGGGGCCCCAGCCTAATTTTGTTGGGCCTCATCGACAATTCCGTCATCCCTCTGCCGGGTAGCACGGACGTCGTCACCATTCTGCTGGCCGCCCACCATCGCGAACCGTGGGGTTATTACGCAATCATGGCGACGGCGGGGTCGCTGATCGGCGGCTACCTTACCTTCCGCATGGCGCGCAAAGGTGGCAAGGAAACTCTGGAAAAAAAGTTCTCGAAGAAGAAGACCGACAAGGTCTATGCGATTTTTTCACGCTGGGGGTTCGCGGCGGTCGCGATTCCCGCCCTGCTCCCGCCGCCGTTTCCCATAGTACCTATGCTCCTGGCGGCAGGCGCGATGCAATACTCGACCAGGAAGTTTCTTACAGCTCTGGCCGTGGGGCGCGGCATTCGGTTCACTATCCTTGCCTATCTCGGCTTCCTCTACGGGCGTCACATCGTGAGTTTTTTTGCGCGATACTACTGGGATGTGCTCTTTGTTCTGATCGCGCTCTCCGTGCTGGGCGGACTGTTTGGCCTGTTCGCATACAGACGGAGACAGAAGGCGAATGGACATGAAACTCCCCGCCCGAGATCGCGACCTCGCCGGCCGGTGGGCCAAGCACTCTAGGATTGCTTCCGCAAATCTAACCGGAACGGATGACGAGGTGAGGTGCCAGTACGCGGATAGAGAGCAGGCGCCAACCTCCGATTCTCTGGCAGAAGACTATGGCGCCCAAGGGGCTCGACTACTGCGCATGGTTCAAATGCGACCGATGACTACGAGAATGACGACGATCACAAGGATCAGTCCCAAGCCTCCGGTCGGAGCATATCCCCAGTCTCGACTGTGCGACCACCGTGGCAGGGCACCAAAGAGAGCTAAGAGCAAAATCACGATCAGTATAGTTCCAAGCATATTGACTCCTCACTTTTTCTGCGGGTCGGCTTTACTTATAGATGTTCCGCCCGTTTCTTAATGGTCAAAACCGCTCACAGAAAAATGGTACGTCTGGAACGAAAAATGGTGCGGGTCCGAGAGTGGACTCCGCACCAAAGAGTTCAAATCAACTTCTTCATGCCTCTCCGAGCGACCTGACACCACAAGTGGAGTCAACTCGCTATTGATGAGGCTCTTGTTTGCCTCCAGGAGCTTTTTTCTCCTCGCGAGGAGCGGTCTCGGGGCGAGGCGCAGCCTGGGGATGGGCCGCCGGCTGGGCGCGAGCTGCAGTCGCCGGTCGTGGAGCGCTCTCAGGACGAGCCTGAGGCTTCGGTGCAGCCTGTTGATGGGCGGCAGGTTGCGTGTGGGCGGCAGGTTGCGTGTGGGCGGCAGGTTGCGTGTGGGCGGCAGGCTGCGTGTGGGCGGCAGGCTGCGTGTGGGCGGCAGGTTGCGTGTGGGCGGCAGGTTGCGTGTGAGCAGCAGGCTGCGTGTGAGCAGCAGGCTGCGTGTGAGCAGCAGGCTGCTCATGGGCGGCAGGCTGTGCGTGAGCGGCCTTAGTCCCAGTCGAGCTGGTAGCAGCTTGCCCACTCGCGGATGGCTTGTTTTCATTCGAGCGAGTGGCAGGTGCTGTGCTCTCGGAGGGCTTGTTTTCCCTCGAGTGAGTAGCAGCTGCTTTATTCTCGGCTGCTTTGTTTTCGGAAGATTTGTTCTCGGCTGCTTTGTTCTCGGCCGCTTTGTTCTCGGACTCTTTATTCTCCGCTGCCTTGTTCTCTGCTGGCCTGCCCTCGGCAGTCTTGTTTTCGGTAGCCTTGTTCTCCGCTGCCGTATTGCCAACAGCCTTGCCTTGAGCGGGCTTGTTCTCGGGCGCTTTGTAAGGTGCTCCCGCTTCTCTGGCCGCTACTACACCAGAGCCGCTAAACTCCCCGGGCTTCGCGGTCGCAGCAACGGCCGGACGTCCCTGGTTCACAGAAGCGAGGAGCGCGTGATTAGTGCTGGCCGTATGCACGTGCTGGGTTTGCATCGCGGTTGCCGGCGTGTGTTGCGCGTGCATCGCAGTCTCTTCCACAGCGGTCGGTCGAGCGGTAATTCCACCTTCGCCGCCGTTATAGCTAACGTGGTTCACCGTGGTCTCGTTGATTACGGTCTTCTCGTAAACATTGGTGATGTTCGTGGTGTTCACATTACTCACCGAGCGGTTGTAGAAGAAGTTTCCGTTATTCCAATATCCGCCGCCATAGCCGACGCCACCGTAACCGAAGCCATAATTGACGCCGCCGTAGTAGCCGACACTTTGGCCCCAGTAGCCTTCATTCCACGCGAAGGCGTTGCCGCTCCAACCCCAATAACCGGGAGTCCAGAGCAACCCAGCCATGGGTGGTTCGACCCATGTACCCGGCACCCAGAAGTAGCCTTCATCGCCATAACCCCAGTAGCCGGGCATCCACAGATAACCGGCGGAGGGAACCATGGGTTGCGTGTAGACAGGGAGGGCGGGCGGAGCGATCATGATCGACACGCCGAACTGCGCTAACGAGGTGACTGGTATGGCCACTATCAGAAAAGCTAGTAACAGCAAATAGACTTTGCGCATTTGGACTACCTCAGTTCGAAACTATTAGGGTCAAATCGTGTGCCGCCGCACGGTTTCGCGGTGTACACACGCACGAACAATGCCGATTTGCCGGATGTGGTCGCTTGGCCGTGACCTGATCAGGCCGATAGGCAGCGACCGGGAATCGAAGCTCTGAACCAGCGTTCGAGGGCTCCATCTACACACTCAGCAGGATAAAGAATGGCAGGTGTGAGCTTTCGCGTCTGAGCAAGATAGCTCACTTACTAAAATCACGATTGCGATGTCGTGCCGCGACCAGATCAATTTAGCGTCGCTTCATTTCGCGGGACACTGTTTATCGTAACGTTGTTCGACGGAAGCGGGACAGCGAGTGCATGAGCGCCCATGAATACTCAAACTCCTGTCCACACTTCAAACAAACCTGGTACGTCCGTTTCTTGATCGTGAACACGGCGCTGCGTTGGCGGTGATGGCACCCAAAGGCAAACTGGAAAACCGAACGCAGGGGGTTCATAAATCCTGCGCCCGCTGGCGTCGGTCAGAGCTTCCATTGGCATCCAGCCACTCCAGCAATGAGCGCACGCTGGCCCGGGCCAGAGCGATCGCGCAATCCGCCGCTCCGTAATAGATGTTGATCGTGTCGCCATCGGGGTCCATTGTGTATCCGCACGGGAACACGACATCGTCGACGTCGCCGTGGCGTTCGTAGGGGGCCTCGGGGCCGAAGATCCAGGAGTCGCCTCGCCGCAGGCATCTTTCGGGATTCTCGAGCTCGAACAAGGCCAAGCCCAAACGATAGAGGCAGCCCGAAGGCGTGTGCCGTACTCCGTGGTAAAACACGAGCCATCCACGGGCGGTTTCAATGGGCGGCGGCGATAAACCGATTTTGTTTGCGTCCCACCAGGCGCCGCGGCGCGCTTCCAGCATGAGCCTGTGCCTGCCCCAATAACGCAGGTCGGGAGAATAGGAAATCCACATGTGCGCTCCGAGCGGCGTCATCGGGCGATGAATGAGCGCCCAGTAGCCGTTGATTCTCCGAGGGAACAGTGCTGTATCTTTGTCGTCTGGCGGCATGATGACACCGTAGCGCTCGAAGCTTCGAAAATCTTTTGTCAGAGCCAGCGACACACCCGGCCCACCACGCGAGTAGGAGGTGTAGGTAACAACATACTGCTGTAACTCGGGGACGAAAGTAATGCGCGGATCCTCAATGCCCCAGATTTCTTCCGGATAATGTTGTGCGTCCGGCATTAATGTTGGTTCACGATCGATCTGCCATCCGTCTATGCCGTTTTCGGAGCGCGCGGCGCATAGATGTGACAAGCCACGCCGGTCTTCGACGCGGCATAGGAGCAGAGTGGTTCCGTCGGGTAACAACGTTGCGCCGGCATTGAACACGCTGTTGATGGAGTATGGCCAATCCTTGCGAGTCAAAATCGGGTTGGCCGGGTGACGCGTAAGCAACGACGGGTAGTGCATGCTTTCGAGGTTGACAAGGGCAGTTTCAGGAGTCGTCATGAGGGATCTTTCAGCCTTTCAAGTGCCAGCCGTGCCTGGAGATGTTCAGAATTGTGGGCGGTGCGCATTTCCAGGAGAGCCATTAGGAACGACAGCGTTGATTCCGCACCCTGATTCTGATTGGCGCGTTCGGGATGCAAACCGTCGCGGCACCCGCCCGTGACGGAGTCATAAAGAGGAAGCTGCAAGTCATTGTCACCAAGGAACCAGTTGAATGCCGACCAGGCTTCGTTGCGCCAGTTGTCATCTCCGGTTACGCGGTAGGCTTGTAGACAAGCAGATACTGCCCCGGCGGCCTCAATTGGCTGTTGATCGAAACGAGCCTTTTCGCCATCCTGATGATAAAAGCCCTGCGACCCGACGGGTACGAAGTGGTGGTTCGTCTCGCAATACTGCGTTTTCATGAGCCAATCGAGCGCTTCGAGGGCGGCGCCGACCATGCGATCATCCGAGCGCGCTGCGCCCACGACCAGCAGCGCCTGGGGCAATCTTGCGTTGCCATACGCAACTACGTTCTCGAACCACTTCCAATCCGGCCTGCGGATGGACTCATACATTTCGAGCAAGCGCCGGCTCAGGACGGAGCTGATTTTCTGTGCATCGCGGTCTCCAGGAAACGCGTTGAGATATTCGTGAATCCCAAGCAGGGTGTAGGCCGAGGCGCGAGGACTATAAAATTGCACGGCTGAAGGTAGAGAAAACTCGAACAAACGCCCGGCGGCGCTTCGCAATCCTTGATTGTTGGACTGGCCGAGAACGGTTCCCAGGCTCCACAATGCTCGGCCATGGGAGTCTTCCGAGCCTGCGGATTCGTTCCACCGGCGATCGTAGCCGAGAAAGTTCCGGAACCTGTCATTCTTAGGATTAAACGCATGTTCAAGGAAGGACAAGTAGAGGGCAGAAAAATCTGGAGGAAGCACAGCCGTTTTCTCCAACCCATCTTTTTCCAATTGCTCGAGTAGCACTGTAAAAATCAGCGCGCGCGCGTTGTCGTCAGTGCTATAGCCCTCGGCTCGATTGGGAACGGTAAAAATCGCGTGCTGCAGGATTCCCGTGTCATCGGTGAGAGCCTGAAGGTGCTTGAGCTCTAATGGGGGCAGTCGGTCGAGCACTTTGGGCGTAGCGCGAGCCGAGAACTGAACCCGAGGATTGTCTCTGCGGTCGCTGCGAACCCGCGCGAAACTTTCCATGTAGCCCTGCGCGACTTTTTTCCAGATCGTGTCTCGCGCGAACAGATAAGCGCGTTTACGCATGGCATGGCGAATCGCGGGAGTGTCCAAAAGCTCGATTGTCTTGTGGGCGATCGCCCCTGGATTCTGGAACGGAACGAGCGCTCCGCGTCGCTCATCCAGCAACTCAATCGCGTGCCAATAAGGAGTCGAGATGATCGCCTTACCTGCGCCTAATGCATAGGCGAGCGTCCCGGAAACCACCTGAGCTTCATGCCGGTAGGGAGTGATGTAAATATCGGCGGCGCCAATAAACTCGGCCATTTCCTCCGGACTGACAAAGCGGTTGTGGAAAATCACATTCGACTCCACACCCACTTCTTTAGCCAATGATTGCAAGCTGGCACGATAACGATCCCCCTCGCGACGAAGAATATGAGGGTGGGTCGCGCCGGCTACGATGTACATAACGTTGCTATGTTTGGCTAAGATCTGCGGCAGCGCTTGAATGACATTTTCAATTCCCTTGTTTGGCGAAAGCAGCCCAAACGTGAGCAGTACCGCCTTTCCTTCTACGCCAAAGCGATCTTTGTAAAAGTTAGGATCGAGAAAGGGCAGGTCTGGAACGCCGTGCGGCACCATGTCGATCTTGCTGCCCGGGACTTTGAATATTTCCTGCAAGAACTGGGACGAGAGCTGGCTCATCACGATGAGGCGATCCGATAGTTCCGCGATCTCTTGCATCACCATGAGTTGGCTGGGATCTGGCTCGCGCAGAACCGTGTGAAGTGTGGTCACGACGGGCATCTTCAATCCGCGTAAGAGATGAAGAATATTTCTTCCGGCCTCGCCGCCAAAGATTCCATATTCGTGCTGTAGGCACACCATGTCGATATTGTGGAAGTTCAGGAATTCAGCCGCTTCTTGGTACGACGCGACGTCGTCCTGGGCGAGCGACCATCTCACCTTTGCAGGGTAGTCATATCCCTCTTCGGTGTCGTTTACTGGCAGTGCCAATAATTGAGCGTTTCCGTACTCCGCCGATATGGCTGCGCACAGGTCGGTGGTGAATGTAGCAATTCCGCATTGTCGCGGAAGATAATTTCCGATCACCGCGATTCGACTCGGCAAGGATGGCTTCGGCTGCAACCGCGGGCGAGCCGACGGTTTGCCTCGCACCACGGGCAGCGGGCGCACCCCTTCCAATATTCGTGGAAGTGCGGTGAACGGTAGCGCCATTAGTCCTTCACTTTCTTCAGCACAAGTATTGGCAAAGGCGGTTTGCAGACGAGGGCGGCCGGATTCAGAGTCCAAGTGTCTTATCTACTGTGAAACTTCTGCCCAGTTAGTATCCAACGGAATGGGCTTGAGGACTGGTCAAAATTGACCATGCGTCGGAAGGGGCTGCTGCAGATTTACGAAACCGGACGACGAATATACGCGGCGCGACTGGCGCAAAGCTCATTAAGCCTACTACGAAGCTATCGATTCTCGAATAAGAAGAAGCCAACTGAGTAACCAGTCCTGGAAAAGGTGTGCAAATTTGAACAGCCTTGGCCCAGGCACATCACTGATCATTGTGATGCGGGGCCCACTTATGTCTACCTACCCAGTTTGTAAAACGATTCTGTGCATTGACGATGATGAGAGCATGTTGGGTTATCAACGCGCGCTGCTCGAAAGACGTGGATTTACGGTCCTCAGTGCTGCCTCCGCCCGGCTAGGTTTACAAATCGCGGTGGGCTGCAGGGTCGCTGCGGTGATCGTCGACTACCACATGCCCGAGATGAATGGGCATGAGCTTGCCACTGAGATCAAGCGCCTTAGGCCGGACATCCCAATCGTCATGGTTTCGAGTGACGACGCAATTCCTGAACACGCATTAAGCGTGGTGGATGCCTTTGTTTCCAAGGACGAAGCACCCAGGCTCTTGTTACCTGTAATCACTAGAATCTGCGGTGAGAACCTTACGGGTTTGAAAGGGAACAGAATTACAGCCTGACATGGATTGTTCTCCTAAGCTCTGGAGAGTTGCCGGTTTTCCGCGCCCGCGCAGACCTAGTGGGCAATCTTAAACAGAATTGCGGGGAACCTGCCTATATAAATGATGCGAAGCGTCACGAAGCACGGCGAGGGTCCCAAACGCCGACCTAACTTTTAGGCCGGAGAACGCGCTCAACTTCTGGCCCATTCCGCATCTTGCTGGGACGATCGCCGTCTTGCGGTCCCATCCAGATAACAGCTCTTTTGAACATGACGCGAATGTGCAGAAATGACGGTATAGGGCAGGCCAAAAAAACGCTTGGTAACGATTCCGGTCACTTCGAGGCCATTGAAGTGTTGTTGACTTACTTTGCCTAAGATCCGATTCAATGCGTCGTGGATCTTTTTCACACCAAGCGCGCCAAGAAACGTCGCCTTCACTTCGGATGCGATGAAAAAGAAATTCCATCCCGCGGCACGAAGCTTGCGATCGAGAGCGGAACCATCGAGTGCCTTAACCACGCTCCAATGTCCCAGGTACGGTTCATTTTCCGGCCCTTCACTTCTTACATCCAAAAGCTGCGGCCATTCCGACATCAGGACCGTCCCGACGTGAACGTCCCCTGGCATAAGAGCGGCAAGGTGCGGGTCGTGTTTTTTCATGGGGATCCTCGAAGGCTAAGCCACGGCCTTACGCGACACGCCGGCCACTGAACAGATTAATCACCAGTACGACCAACGCAACCACCAGCAGCACGTGAATCAGCCCACCAGCGATATGGAGGCTAAATCCCAGCAGCCACAGAATCAGCAGCACGACGAAAATTGTCCAAAGCATATTGATCTCCAACTCTCATTTGCGGGTCACCGAAAATGAGATGTCTCCAGAAATTCCCTATCTTGCCGGCGCCAATGACTTGCCGCATTCCAGACAGGAATCCATAGCAAAATTATCAGGTAGCAGTCTGATGCGTCTGTTCAACACTGCTCACATCAGGCCAATCCAAGTACCAGCTCTTTCGATCGTAAGTTGTCTCCATTAATTGCACGATCTGAGCAAAAGTGAACAGACATAAAAACTTCACTCTATTAATGTAAACAGCCATGTAAGGATACGAAGTCGCGCGAGTAGGAAGGAAATATGAAATCTCTGGTCGTTGTTCTGCTGGTTCTGTCGTCGTTGTCAATATGCGCTCTTGCCCAAACCACTATCACCCTTGGAACTGCTGACGAGTTTGCCTTGCTGGGTGCATCGAGCATCACCAACGTCAGCGCAAAGACCCACATAATCGGCGATGTAGGCAGTTCTCCGACGCCCACCGTCACTGGCATCGTGCCATCGCAGGTGAAGGGCACGCTCTATCTCACTGAGAGTCCAGTGACGGAGCAGGCCCAGATTGATCTGACCGCGGGCTACCTTGAAGCGGCTGGCGCACCCTGCACCAACGACCTTACCGGCAAGGATATGGGCGGGATGACGCTTGTACCTGGAGTCTATTGCTTTTCGACTTCGGCCGCATTGACCGGAGCCTTGGTTCTCAACGCAAAGGGAGATGTTAATGCGCAGTGGATTTTCCAGGTTGGCAGCACGCTGACGGTTGCCGCCGATTCCACAGTGTCCATAGTCCTGAACGACAAGAAGAAGACCGGGCCTAAGCCGCTTTGGGCCAAAGGATTGGAAGGATGCAACGTGTATTGGCAGATCGGTACAACAGCGACGATTGGCGACGACAGCATTTTCCGCGGACAAATCCTGGCGCTCACCAGCATCACGCTAAATGGCGGAATGTTGCACGGCAAAGCGCTAGCCAGTACTGGCGCGATCTCGATAACGGACACGGAATTGGTCAACGGACCGCCGTGCAATCCTCCTAGTCCGGTTAGTCCGGTAAGTTTTGTAAAGTAGGAATTTTCTTATCAAATTCTGGCGGGTGCAAATTAGCTTTTGAGTTTGCGATCCATGTTTCTGGGTGAGCACTCTTGCTCAGACTAATGGTCTGTCGAGTGCTAACGTCGAGCTGCGCTTCGAGCCAAATCGCCGAGGAAGATAAGTTGCTCACCCTTGTAACAGGACCAAATTATGGTGAAGCGAATTGCACCAATGCTAGCTGTTACTTTTCTTCTGTTGGCCACTAGCGGGGTGTGGTGCCAGAAATATCCTTCCAATGAGTTGCGTCAGAAATTACAGTTCAACAGCTCAAACTCAGTCCTAGTGCAGCGCCAGGAGATGCGTACCGGGAGTTCATTTCCGGATGCTCCGTCGTCGGCACAGCGCCCAACAGAAGCAGTCAAATTTCGTACATTCGTCAATAAAACGGGCTCCCCTTTGACTCCTGGCGCTTTTAGAGTCAGCGCGGGCGCAATGCCCGGAACAGAACCGGGACACGTCACTCGGGGGCCGCAGCCCAACTTCACCGATGATTATAAAGTGGTGTTTAGTCAAGAAGAATCCCGCGGCTTTCTTGATAAGTACCTGTATCCATCGTTGCTCAAGCAGGACGCACGTTATTACGCTTCGACCAGCGACAGCTTTATGGGCCGGGCCTCCTACGCAGCTTCGCGCATTCTTGTCACGCGTGACGATTCCGGAAAAGGGAGGCTGAACACGCAGTATCTCTTCAGGCTGCTAACTCAGGTCGCTAGCACTGCTGCTTACCGTCCATCCTGGGCGCGATCCACTTCGTCGACCTTGAACAATTTTGGTTCGACGATTGGCAGCGACGCAGGGATGAAGGTGTACCAAGAGTTTGGACCCGGTATCCGGCAAATGGTGAAGGGCTTCACACCGAAGTTTGTGTCGAGGATCGAAGAGCGCATCAACCACGACAGATCCGCACGCTGAATCCGGTTTGGGGCAGTCAGTCGAAAGTTCAGACACCTGGATCAACTTTAGTGTGTCAGGAGGCTTAAGCGAAGACGTCATTGACCTTATCTAGCGCGTGTTGACTGTGTAACAGCTCAGATACCCCACTGTCGATTCCACGTCAAAGGGACCTAGACACTGCTGCACTGGTCGTAGTCGATGAGGTCTTACTCTTCCGAAGGGCGGGCAATATGAAAATTGGTCTCCGGAAATGTCTTTGGGCGCCAGTGGCGTATCTTAGCCTCTGGCCAGCTCTTGCTTTTGCTCAGTCCTCCGAATTTTCGCTGAATCTGGCGGCCTGCAAGTCTGGCCTCGAAGCCTGTGATCGGTCGAAGCTGAGCGTCCCTCAATCGGCGGAGGTGGCTCTGGCCGCCCACGGACGAAACGTTGCAAACTGCAGGAATCACTACGATTCCTGTGACCGCTCGAAACTCTCAGAGCCGGAGACTGTGGCATTGGCCGTGGCCGATCATCAACGGAATGTGGGCGACTGCAGGGACGGAATGCAGTCCTGCGACCGCTCAAAACTGACCCCGGCTGAAGCCCGTGAAATGGTCGCAGCCGAGCAACACCGCAACTTTGTTGCCTGCAAGGACGGAGCGGGAGCTTGCGATCGCTCCAGACTTACTCCGGCGGAGACCGCGGAAGTGAACATCGCCCGGAGCCAGCTCAATGCATCCGATTGTGAGAGCGGTGCTAGACTATGCGACCACGCCCAGTTATCCCCTTCGCAAACCAGGGACGCGACGGCCGCAGAACACCAGCGTAACGCGCAGAATTGTGAGAACGGATGGGACCTGTGCGACCACTCTAACCTAACCCCGTCGGAGTCTAAACAGACAGCATACTCAGAGCACCAGCGCAACCTCGCGGCTTGCAGGGACGGGAGGGAAACTTGCGACTACACAAGACTAAGTTCCTCGGAAGCCAAGATACTGGCTGACGCCGAACACAAGCGGAATTACTCGGCTTGTCTGAAAGGATACGGATATTGCGACACTTCTCGACTCACAGCCGACGAGACTCATTCCATTCAGTCCAAGGGCCATTGACTCTCAGGCACAATAGCATCTCCTGAGGCTTTTCCATTGCCCAAGTGCACTCCCAATGCCAACCCCTGCCTGTCGAAAGCGCGTTCGCATCCACGGTTTTGCCGAGCACCGAGAGGTGGGAATTGCTCGTAGATGCAGGTTTGACGCCATTGAAGGCCGTTCGGGTTAGGGTTGTGAAGTTAGTTGCAGGAACACGTTGATGATTTGCGGATCAAACTGTGTTCTACCCGCTTCACAATTTCCCCTTTTGACGCGCGGAAGTCTTAGAGCTTTTCCCGTCTCGTCAGAAAGGGCATAATCCTTGAGTGAAATTTTCTACCCAAGTACTCCCTTTCGTGCTCAGTCCAATTCTCTCTCTGCGTGTGATCAGCGCACATCCGATGCCGTGCGGGCATTTTCGTCGATTGGTGAGGCCGAAGCTTCGTGAACTGCGAAAGAAATGCGTAACCGCAGCAAATCACTAGGGGCTTTGGCTCCGGGGAATGGCATGCCCGACACCACCATCCTAAACAACGACCCGCCAAGCTTCCTGACGCCACCCGGCACAAGCCTCGGACGCGCCCGCTGGACCGTCTGCGCCATGCTCTTCGCTGCAACCTCGATCAACTACATGGATCGCCAAGTGATCGCGCTCCTCAAGCCCACCCTCGAACACACGATCGGGCTCACCGAAATAAATTACGGATACATCGTCGACGCATTCCAGATCGCATACGCGATCGGCCTCCTGCTCGCCGGCCGCCTGATCGACAAGCTCGGCACGCGCATCGGTTATATGTTGGTCATGGCCACTTGGAGCCTCTCCGCCATGGCCCATGCGCTCGCCGGCACCGTACTCGAGTTCGGCCTGGCGCGTTTCTTCCTCGGACTGGGCGAATCCGGCAACTTCCCGGCCGCCATCAAAACCGTCGCCGAGTGGTTCCCGCAAAACGAACGCTCATTCGCCACCGGCATTCTCAACTCCGGCGCAAACGTCGGAGCAATGCTTGCTCCCGCCATCGTCCCCTGGATTGCAGTCCGCTGGGGCTGGCACGCCGCCTTTCTAATCACCGGTCTCCTCGGCGTCCCCTGGATTTTGTGGTGGTTTGCCCGCTACCGCACACCCGCGGCTCACTTCACACACGCAGTTTCTCCCGAGCCTGCGTCCCCCTCTATTCCTTGGCGTCGATTGCTTCATTTCCGCCAAGCCTGGGCCTTTTCAACCGCAAAGTTTCTCACCGATCCCATCTGGTACTTCTATCTCTTCTGGCTGCCCTCCTATTTCAGTTCGAAATTCGATCTGAATCTTTCGCACCTTGGCCTGCCGCTGATTATCATTTATAACGTGTCCGCTCTTGGCAGCATTGCTGGAGGTTGGTTGCCCGTGCCCTTCCGGCGCCTCGGATTGTCCTCGCACCACGCGCGTCTAACCGCAATGCTCATCTGCGCTTGCCTCGTCGTCCCCATCTACGCCGCGAGCAGCGTCAAATCCATGTGGACCGCCATCGCCCTCATCAGCCTCGCCACCGCTGCGCACCAGGGCTGGTCGGCCAATCTCTTCACCACCGCGTCGGATATGTTTCCGCGCGCGGCAGTCGGCTCCGTGGTCGGTATCGGAGGCATGGCCGGATCGGCCGGCAGCGCGCTTTTTGCCTTCTTCGCCGGCCACATTCTGCAACTCACTCACAGCTATGCGACCCTCTTTGCCATCGCCGCCAGCGCCTACCTCCTGGCTCTCATCATCATGTACGTGCTAGCTCCCGGATTAAAAAAGGTGGATCTGACCGCATGAGCCTCTACTGCTCCACCGGCGCCGTTGAAACCAACCTGTCATTGCAACAGTTGCGCGATCTGCTGAGTGAGAGTCTGGCGAAATTCGAAAAGCGGAACCGTGTTCTGGTAGTGCCGCCCGATCAAAGCCGTCTGCACTCCCGCGCCGGCGATCTCACCCGTTTCGCATGGGAATATTTCGGCGACCGCCTGCGCGCGGTTCTCCCCGCTCTCGGGACCCATGCGGCCATGGATTCCGAACAAATCGCGCGCATGTTCGGCGCTATGCCGCCAGAACTTTTCCGCGTCCACAACTGGCGGACCGACGTCGAGACACTTGGCGCCGTCCCGGCCGAGTTCATCCACGAGCAATCGGAGGGCAAGCTTAACTATCCCTGGCCGGCGCAAGTGAATCGCCTCATCACCCGCGGTGACTTCGATCTGATTCTTTCCATCGGCCAGGTCGTGCCCCACGAAGTGATCGGCATGGCCAATTTCAACAAGAACATTCTTATCGGCGCGGGCGGCCGCGATGCCATCAACCGCAGCCATTATCTGGGCGCGGTTTACGGAATGGAGCGCATCATGGGCCGCGCCGAAAATCCCGTTCGCAACGTTCTCAATTACGCATCCGATCGTTTCCTCGCCCATCTGCCGATCGTTTACATATTGACCGTCGTCGGACGCGCGGCCGATGGCCAATTGGCGGTTCGCGGCCTTTTCATCGGCGATGACGCCGAGTGCTTTCATCGCGCCGCCGACCTCAGCTTGCAAGTAAACTTCGAGACGCTCGACGCTCCGATCAGGAAGGCCGTCGTCTATCTCGATCCCTACGAATTTCACAGCACATGGCTCGGCAACAAAGCCATCTACCGCACGCGCATGGCCTTGGCCGATCATGCCGAGTTGATCATTCTCGCGCCCGGCGTAAAACAGTTTGGAGAAGATGGCGGCATCGACACGCTGATCCGCAAATATGGCTATCGCGGAACGCCCGCCACGCTCGCAGCCGTCCGCGCCAATGCCGACCTTGCCGGCGACCTCAGTGCTGCTGCTCATCTGATTCACGGCTCTTCCGAAGGTCGCTTCACCATACGGTTGTGCGCCGGCCATCTCACCAAAGAAGAAGTGGAAAGCGTCGGCTTCGAGTACGGCGATCTGCAAGCCATGCTCGCGCGCTACGATCCTCAGAAGCTGCGCTATGGCTGCAACCATGTCGACGGCGAAGACGTCTTCTTTATTCCCAACCCTGGCCTCGGATTGTGGGCCTGCCGCGAAAAGTTGCAGGCACGCAACCCATGATTCTCGTCTTGATGGGGGTGAGCGGAATCGGTAAGACCACCATCGGCAAGCTGCTCGCCGCTCGCACCGGATGGAAGTTCGAAGATGCCGACGACTATCACTCCGCAGAAAATCGACGAAAAATGTCGGCTGGCATCCCGCTCACCGATGCCGACCGTCTGCCCTGGCTCGCGGCTCTGAATGAGCGCATGATGCAGTACCGCCAGAAAGGAGAGAGCGCAATTCTGGCTTGCTCGGCGCTCAAGGAAGACTATCGCGAAGTCCTCGCTCGCGGCTTCTCAAAAAACGAGATGCTCTTCACTTATCTGCATGCGCCCGCCTCTCTGATCAAAGAGCGCATCGCCGCGCGCCAACATCCCTTCATGAACGCCGCGCTCCTCGATAGCCAACTGGCGGCGCTGGAAGTTCCCTCCGACGCCTGGTCCGTTTCCGTCACAGGAACTCAACAGCAAGCCGCAGAAGATATACTGGCCCGTCTCGGCGAAGCCGGTCTGCTCACAGTCCCTGCAGAGAAAATAAAAATGGAGAGGCAAGAATGATGACGCCCAACATCCTCAGCCTCGAAGGAAAAACCGCCGTGGTAATCGGGGGCAGTTCCGGCATCGGCCGCACTCTAAGCCTCGGCCTTGCCGACGCCGGCGCCGATGTCGTCGCCTCGTCGCGCCGCCAGGAAATGGTCGACGAAACCGCTGCGGAGATCGAGCGCCGCGGATGCCAGACTCTCCGCCTCTCATCCGACGTCCGCAATCGCGCTTCGCTCGAAGAACTGCTTGCTGCCGCTCTCCGACGCTTCGGCAAAGTAGACATCCTTATTAACTGCGCCGGAAAAATAAAACGCACGCCCACGCTGACCATGCCAGAAGAAGAATGGACCGATATCCTCGACACAAATCTCACCGGAACCCTGCGCGCTTGCCAGGTCTTCGGTAAACATATGATCGAGCGGGGCTACGGCCGCATCGTCAACATCGCATCGCTCAACAGCTTCGTCGCCCTCCACGAAGTCGCCGCCTACGCTGCCAGCAAAGCAGGAGTCGTCTCGCTGACACGCTCCCTGGCGGTGGAGTGGTCAAAGAAGGGCATCACCGTGAACGCCATCGCTCCGGGCGTGATCCGCACCAGCATGAACGCTGACCTGCTGGACAGCACGCCCCGCGGACAGGAATTGCTGACGCGCACGCCGATGGCGAGATTCGGCGCAACTGAAGAGCTGGTCGGAGCCGCTATCTACCTTTGCTCCGATGCCGCATCCTTCACCACCGGCCAAACCCTGATAGTCGACGGAGGCTTCTTAGCTAGCGGCGTCAACCAATAGACGCTTGAGTACCGCCCAAAATACAGCCCCACAGGGGCGCGCCTAACATTAACCCCGCGGGTCAGCGCCCGGGTGAGCATGATCTATGATTGAATTCCCGGAGGGACGCCCGATTCTCACACAATCTCTGGTTCATTATGATGGCTAGAGAACATCAACCGGTAGGCTACAACCTGTGCCCTACACCCGACGCTCCGCACTAACAAGACTAGGACTGGCAGCACTCGGTGCAGCATTCTCACCCCTGCTCAAGGAAGCCGCCGCCAGCCCCACCTGCCCTTTCCGGTTAGCCGTAATCAATGACGAGATCACCCAAGACTTCGAAAAGGCCTGCCAGATTGTCTCTGTCGATTTCGGCCTGCACTGGATCGAACTGCGTTCGATGTGGAACAAAAATGTCACCGAACTCAACTCAAAACAAATCGACGATGCGCGCAAAATTCTCGCCGAACACAAGCTGCAAGTGACGGACATCGCCAGTCCGCTCTTCAAAACCGATTGGCCCGGAGCTCCGCGCTCCTCGCAGAGCGAAACCCGCGACCAGTTCCACGCCGACTTCGATGCAGCCGCGCAAGACAAGCTGCTCGAGCACTGCATTTCCCTGACAAAATCTTTCAACACCGATAGAATTCGCTGCTTCGACTTTTGGCGCCTCGATGACCCAAAGCCGTACCGCGAAGCGATCAACAACAAATTGCGTCAGGCGGCCGAACGCTGCGCAAAGGACAACGTCGTGCTTCTGCTCGAGAACGAAATGTCATGCAACACCGCGACCGGCGAAGAGGCGGCTGCCACGCTCAAAGCGATTCCAAACCAAAACTTCATGTTGAACTGGGATCCCGGCAATGCCGCAGCCCTCGGCAGCACGCCTTACCCCACCGGTTATGATCTGCTGCCCAAAGATCGTGTCGGCCATTGCCACTGCAAAGACGTGGTCCACAAGCACGGTCACAAATACGATTGGGCTCCCGTCGGCGCCGGCATCGTTGACTGGGTCGGCCAATTGCAGGCCCTGCAACGCGACGGTTTCCATTACGGCCTAAGCCTCGAAACTCACTGGCATGGCGCCGGCACTCCCGAAGCGTCAACCCGCGTCAGCATGGATGGCCTCAGGAAGACCCTGACCAAGGCCGAAATTTCCTGCTAGTAGTAATAAGGAGAGAGCAATGGTAACCAGACGTGAATTTCTCGATGCGCTAGCCGTAGGCACCGCCGGGCTAGCGGTGGGAACGACCGCAAAGGGCTACAGCCAGATTCTCGGTTCGAATGACCGTCTCAACTTCGCCGTAATCGGCCTGAACGGCCGCGCCAACGCCCACCTAGCGTCACTCAAAGCCAATAAAAAGGCCGCGCGCATCTCCCATGTCTGCGATGTGGACAGCAACATTCTCAGCAAGTTCGCCGACCATACGCAGCAGGAGATGGGCGAAACTCCCGTAAGTGAAAAAGACTTTCGCCGCATTCTCGAAGTCAGAGACGTCGACGCCATCACCATCGCCACTCCCGAACACTGGCACACTCCGATGGCCATCGCCGCATTGCAAGCGGGCAAGCACGTTTACGTCGAGAAGCCCTGCAGCCACAATCCCGCCGAGGGCGAAATGCTCGTGCAGGCGCAGCAGAAGTATCAGAAACTCGTCCAACTCGGCACGCAGCAACGCTCTTCCGCCCACACCATCGAGATCGTCGAAAAAATTCACGACGGCATCATCGGCCGCCCATACTTCGCCAAAGCCTGGTACGCCAATATAAGGAAGTCGATCGGCATCGGCAAAGAAATACCTGTGCCCCCGTCACTCGATTGGTACCTCTGGCAAGGTCCCGCCCCGCGCCGCCCTTACCGCGACAATGTTCACCCCTACAACTGGCACTGGTTCAAAATCTACGGCACCGGCGAATCACTCAACAACGGCACGCATGAAGTCGATGTCTGCCGCTGGGCGCTGGGCGTCGATTATCCGCAGCGAGTCACCTCATCCGGAGGCCGATACCATTTCAAAGACGACTGGCAGTTTTATGACACGCTGGTCACCAGCTTCGAGTACGAGGACAAGATGATTTCCTGGGAGGGCAAGAGTTGCCAGGGAATGAAATTCTACGGTCGCGACCGCGGTTCCACAATCATGGGAACGGACGGCACGGTGTTAATCGACCGCGGTGGCTACGAGGTTTACGATCTCAAGGGGAACAAGAAAAGCGAAGTCAAGGCAGGCATCGCGGCGTCGGTCGCCGATCTAGTCGGCCGCGATTCCATGACCGACGCTCACTTCGCAAACTTCATCGCCGGAATCCGCAAAGGCGAAAAGCTCAACGCCCCCATCAGCGTTGGCAACATCTCGGTTACGATGCTGCTGCTCTCAAACATCGCGTGGGAGGTCAAGCGCGAATTACATCTCGACTCAAGCTCCGGCCGAATCCAGAACGACGACGACGCAATGAAACTGTGGGGCCGCGAATACGAAAAAGGCTGGGAGCCGCATGTCTAAGAGCATTTATAAAAAAACGCCAAGCGCAGTCTCCCGCCGCGATTTCGTTCGCTCCAGCGCATTAGCCGCAGCCGCACTGGTTGTTCCGCTCGATGGCTTCGCATCGCCCCAAGCAAAACCATTCACCGAGGGACCATCCTCGATTCGCTTAGGTCTCGCGAGTTACACCTTCCGCAACTTCACTCGCGCGCAGCTGATCGGCTACATGAAGCAGCTCAACGTCTCCGCCTTAAATGCAAAGGACGTCAAAGACCATCTCCCCATGGACCCACAGCAAGAAGCAGCTGCAGTCTCAGACTATGCCGCCGCAGGCATCACTCTCCATGCCGCCGGAACCATCTATTTCCCCAAGAATGAAGACGCGGACATCAGTTCCAGATTCGATTACTGCAAGCGAGCCAGCATCAACGTAATTGTCGCCGGAGACCCCGCCCTCGAAACTCTGCCGCGAATCGAAAAATTCGCAAAGCAGTACGACATCCGCATCGCGATTCACAATCACGGCCCCGAAGACAAGTTGTGGCCCTCGCCCGTTGATGTTTTAAAGGCCGTAAGGAATATGGATCCGCGCATGGGCTGCTGCATCGACGTCGGCCATGCGGCCCGCGCCGGCACCGACGTAGTTCAAGCGATCCACGAAGCCGGCCCAAGGCTATTCAATGTCCACATGAAAGACCTCACCGACTTCCACGACAAAGACAGTCAGGTTGCGGTGGGAGAGGGCAGGATGCCGGTGCGAAAGATGTTCGACGCCCTTATCGCGATCCAATACAAGGGCTTCGTCGATCTGGAGTATGAGATTCATCCCGACGATCCGATGCCGGGAGTGATTGCCAGCTTCTCTTACATGCAGGGCATGCTGGCGGAAATGGGACTGCGGACAACGTCCGTCGGTCCCAAAGATCACCACTAGCGCAATGCGCCAATTCGCGCGGTGTAACTCACTCCTAGTGAAGTCGCCCGTACCGGGCGTCGAGCGCAAGATTCAGTTCAAGCACGTGAACCCGTGGCTCGCCCAGAAAGCTTAATTGTCGATTCTCGGAGTTTTGACGAACCAGCGCTTCCACTTCGGTTTCTGGCACCTTACGTTCGGATGCGACGCGCCGAATCTGGAACTCGGCCGCTGCGGGCGTGATGTCGGGATCCAGTCCTGAACCCGATGTAGTCACCAGATCAACTGGAACGGGAACTCCGGGATTCGAGGCCTGCAATTTGGCAACATCTCCACTGACCCTGGCAATCAATTGCGCATTGGTCGGACCGAGATTTGAGCCGCTGGAGGCACTGGCGTCGTACCCTGCTGGGCCGGCGGCCGATGGACGCGAGTGAAAGTACCCCGGCCCCGAAAACGGTTGCCCAATCAGCCGCGAACCGACCACCAATCCGTCACGCCGGATCAATTGCCCGTTAGCCTGCTTTGGAAAGATCAGCTGCGCGAATCCCGTGACCACGAGGGGATACAGAATTCCCAACAGGACCGTCGTCGCGATCGTCATAAGTACTGCCGTGATCAGATTTTTCTTCATTGCTTTTCTCTGTATCAAATCTCCTTGAGCCCAACTCTGCTCTACACCAGCTTGATACCGGTGATGAACATGTCGATGAGCTTGATGCCGATGAACGGGACCACCAGGCCGCCGAATCCATACACCAGCAGATTCCGCCGGAGCAGAGATTCGGCGTTCATCGCCTTGTATGCAACCCCGCGCAGCGCCAGCGGAATCAGGGCAACGATGATCAGCGCGTTAAAAATAACGGCCGAAAGGATTGCCGACTGCGGCGTCTGCAGCCCCATGATGTTCAGCGCATTCAGCACGGGAAAGGTCCCGGCAAACATTGCCGGGATGATCGCAAAATACTTGGCCACGTCATTCGCAATCGAGAAGGTGGTGAGTGCTCCGCGCGTCATCAGCAACTGCTTACCGATCGCCACCACTTCTATCAGCTTGGTGGGATTGGAATCCAAGTCCACCATGTTGCCCGCTTCTTTGGCCGCTTGTGTGCCGGTATTCATCGCCACCCCTACGTCGGCCTGCGCCAGTGCGGGCGCGTCGTTCGTACCGTCGCCGGTCATGGCGACGAGTTTTCCCTCGCCCTGTTCGCGGCGAATCAAATCCATCTTGTCCTTCGGCGTCGCCTCCGCCAGAAAATCGTCGACGCCCGCTTCGCGTGCAATCGCCGCCGCCGTCAACGGGTTGTCGCCGGTAATCATGACCGTCTTAATACCCATCGCGCGCAGTTGGTTGAAGCGCTCGCGCATGCCTCCTTTGACAATATCTTTCAGGTAGATCACGCCGAGGGCCCGCTGATTTTCGGCGACGACCAGCGGAGTTCCGCCCGAGCGAGCGATCTGTTCGACGCTTGCCTGAATCTCACGCGGTAGTGAAGTGCCGAACTGATGCAGATATTTGGTGATGGCGTCGACGGCGCCCTTGCGGATCTCGCGACCGTCCAGGTTCACACCTGACATGCGGGTCTGGGCGGTGAAGGGAACGAATACGGCTTCGTGCGAAGCCAGTTCGCGGCCGCGCAGGCTGTATTTCTCCTTAGCTAACACGACGATGGAGCGGCCTTCGGGCGTTTCGTCGGCCAGCGAGGAGAGTTGAGCGGCATCGGACATCTCGGCATCGGTAATTCCGGGAGCGGGGATGAACTCCGCTGCCTGACGATTACCGAGCGTGATCGTCCCCGTTTTGTCGAGCAGTAGTGTGTTGACGTCGCCAGCGGCTTCCACTGCGCGCCCCGACATTGCCAAGACGTTGTGTTGCACCAGGCGGTCCATGCCCGCGATACCGATGGCGGACAGCAAGCCTCCAATGGTGGTTGGGATCAGGCACACGAGAAGAGAAACGAGAACGAAGACCGTTTGCGGCGATCCTGAGTAAATGGCGAAGGGTTGCAGGGTGACCACGGCAAGCAGAAAGATGATGGTCAGGCCCGCCAGCAGAATGTTGAGCGCGATCTCGTTTGGAGTTTTCTGCCGTTCAGCGCCTTCGACGAGCGCGATCATCCGGTCGAGAAAAGTTTCGCCGGGGTTAGAAGTGATGCGAACTTTGATCACGTCCGACAGTACACGTGTTCCGCCTGTGACCGCTGACCGGTCACCTCCAGCTTCGCGAATTACGGGCGCGGATTCGCCAGTAATCGCGGACTCGTCCACCGAAGCCACACCCTCAATAACTTCGCCATCGCCAGGGATTAACTCGCTGGCGACCACCATCACGATGTCGCCGGATCGCAGCCTCGCGCTGGGGACCGTCTCCGTTCCTCCGTTCGGCAGTAAACGCTTGGCCATTGTTTCAGACCGCGCTTTGCGCAACGTGTCGGCTTGCGCTTTCCCGCGTCCTTCGGCCATAGCCTCAGCAAAATTTGCGAACAGCACGGTGAACCAGAGCCAAAGCGTGATCTGCAGATTGAACGCAAAGCTCTGTTTCTCGCGAAACAAGAGGAGCGTCGTTACCACGCTGCCCACCTCGACCACAAACATGACGGGATTCTTCATCATGGTGCGAGGATCGAGTTTCACCACGGCGTCAACGAGCGCCCGCCGGATAATTTTTATGTCCCACAAACTCTTGCTTTTCTTTTCCGCCATATTCCTCTTCAGAAAGCATCCGCTTCAGAAAGTCTTTCCTGCCATCATCAGCAGGTGCTCAAGCACGGGTCCCAGACTGAGAGCCGGGAAAAATGTGAGCGCTCCGACGATCACGATCACTGACACCAGCAGCACGCTAAACAAGGGAGTGGTTACCGGGAACGTACCTGCCGAAGCCGGCACCGCTTTCTTCTTCGCCAGATTGCCGGCGATTGCCAGCATCGGGATGATCATAAAGAATCGCCCGACCAGCATCGTCATTGCGCCCGCCGTGTTATACCAAAGCGTGTTGCCATTTAATCCGGCAAATGCGGAGCCGTTGTTTCCTGCCATGGACGTGAACGCGTAGAGGATTTGCGTCAAGCCATGTGGACCCCCATTGCTGATGCTCGAAGTGCCAAATCCTTCGACCGATGAAATGCCGGTGAGCACGAGAATAATCAACGGAAAAACCAGTGTGACCAGCATCGCCATCTTCACGTCGTAAGCTTCAATCTTCTTGCCTAGATACTCCGGTGTGCGCCCGACCATGAGTCCGGCGATAAATACTGACAGCACAACATAGATCAGGATTCCGTAGAGGCCGGCGCCCACGCCCCCAAACACGGTTTCGCTGAGCATGATGTTGACCAGCGGCACCATTCCGCCGAGCGGAGTAAAGGAATCATGCACGCCGTTGATCGCGCCGCAACTCGCGTCAGTAGTGACTGTCGCGAACAGCGCGGAGTTGGCAATGCCGAAGCGTACCTCCTTACCTTCCATGTTGCCGCCGGGTTGCAGCGCGGTAGCGTGTTGCTCGACTCCGTGCAGCAAAGGATTGCCCCGCGCCTCGGCCCAGTATGCGACGGTAACACCGCACAGGAACAGAAAAGCCATTGCCGCCCACACCGCCCAGCCATGACGCGGCGATCCCGTCATTCGTCCTAGCGTGTAAGTGAGACCTGCCGGGATGGCGAAGATGGAGAGCATCTGCAGGAAGTTACTGAGTGGTGTGGGATTCTCAAACGGATGGGAGCTGTTGGCATTGAAGAATCCGCCACCGTTCGTGCCCAGCATCTTGATCGCTTCTTGAGAGGCAACTGGGCCTTGCGCGATCATCTGATCAGTGACCGTGTCCATCACCGGCTTGCCATCGGCGCCAACCATGGGCTTGCCGTCGGTTCCGGTCTTCTGCACCTGTTGCGGTTCGAGTAACTTTGCGGTGTCATAAGGCCTGAAGTTCTGGACAACTCCCTGCGAAACCAGAAGCAGCGCATAAATGATGCAAGCGGGCAGCAGCACCCACAGGGTAGAGCGGGTCATGTCGACCCAGAAATTACCGATTGTGTCTTTTTCCTTGCGCGAGATGCCGCGAACGAATGCGATGGCCAGCGCGATTCCAACCGCTCCCGATGCGAAGTTATGGTAGGCCAAGCCAGCCATTTGCGTGAGATAGCTCATGGTCGACTCGCCTGAATAATTCTGCCAGTTAGTGTTGGTGGTGAACGACGCAGCGGTGTTGAAGGCCAACGCTTGAGCGACCGCGCCGAACTTCTGCGGATTCAACGGCAGATACTGCTGCACTCGCTCAATCAGATAAAGCACCAGCATGGTGGCGCCGCTGAATAGCAGCATGGTGAATGCATATTCCGTCCAGCGCATCTCGTGGCTTTCATCGACGCCAGTGACGCGATAAAGCAACCGCTCAACCGGCCGAAGTACAGGATCGAGCAAGGTGCGCTCGCCACTGAATACCCTTGCCATGAAGACGCCAAGCGGCTTGGTGATCGCCAGAATCAGGGCCAGAAATACGCCGATCTGTATCCACCCATTGGTTGTCATTTCAGAATTTCTCCGGCCTCAACAAGGCGTACAGCAGGTAGACCATCAGTCCGGCACTTATAATCAGCATGATGACTGCTTCAGCATTCATATCGGATTGCCTCAGTTAATTCGCCTCAGCCAACTTGCGCTCATCGAATTCGATCGCAGAATTCCACATAACCGAGCGATAGCACGAAAAACGCTATCGTAACCACGACAAAGACTAGATCTTGCATGTTGGATATCCTCCCCTCATGAATACGCACGACGTGAGCGGGCAATGAATCCTTCCCCTGCGAATCGAAGGCGGTTTCCTTGTCTCTCGATTAAATTCCGCCCGCCGTAAAAAGGGAGTAAGTAGTTCATAAGGAAGTCATAAAGATAGAAGAGTCTCCAAGGAGGGACTATTGTCCGGAGAATTTCAAGATCGCCCACAAATCGAAGACTGCAATGGCTGCGACCGACAGTATTACGGCGAAAAAGCGCCTATGCTACGCGGCAATGCTCACTGTGTTCAACCTCCACTACCCCATGATTCCAGTTTTTTCGGCGTCACTTGCCAATGGCCGGACGGTATCGCACGCGCGATTGGGTTAGTTCTTTAACGTCCAGTTGTCCGTCGTGGTTTACGTCCAACCTGTCGAACTCCGCTTCCATGAACCGCATCCATTCCTGCCTGGAGACTTTGCCACTCTTATCCGTGTCCATCAGGAGCAACAGTCTTTTAGCCATTTCCGTCGCTTCGGCAAGCTTCTTGTCTTGTTCCGCTTTTTCAGCCGCCGAAGTTGGAGCAACTACACCGGTCGATTTTTCCGGTTGCGTTGTGGCTGCAGCCACGACTGTAACTCCACCTAATACCACTCCTACGATAATGGAGAGAACCGTTGGCCAAGACCTAACCATGTGTCACCTCGGTTGAAATCGCCCGGGCATATGAATGCGAGGTGCCATCCGCGGCAACTCGCATTCAATACTAGAACTTGACCATGATGTCTATGTCGATCAGATTTTCTGCCCTGCGCAGATCGGGTTGCCATAGGCTGCTGCCTTGCGATGCGCAAGCCGTTTGGGCGAGAGCTAAGTTCGCGGCCATGGTCAACGCTGAGTTATCCCCAAAGCCGGTGTTGCCTCCGTTCATGCAAGCGTAGAACTGGGGAAATCCGTTGTTGGTGTAGGGCACTCCACCCGAGCCCGGCGGCGTAACTCCGCCACGTCCCGACCAATAGGGCACACTGGCATGGCGAAAGTCGTATTCCCAGCGGAAGGTCAGCCACTGCCGGGGCATGTAATCGTACGTAAGCGATGTATCCCAAGCCTTGAATGGGTCTCCGGGGTTCCCCGTGAAGTAGGGGGCGTTGATGGCCGCGGAGGAGGCGGTTTCACCATTGATGGGCGGTAGCAGGACCAGATAGCGTCCCGGATTGTTGATCATGCCTCCGCCAATCGTTAGCCCGTACAGATCCTTCTTGAACCACAAGCGGTTGTAGAGCATCCAGCCAACGAAGCTCTGCTTGGGATCGATTCCCCCCTGTGGAAAGTTATAACTCGCTGGCGCCAGCGCATCCCTCTTGTCACCGTGGCAGCTGACGCCCGCTAGCGTGGCGGTGCTGGGACCGAATTCGCAACCCAAGTCACCTGTGAACGAGAACGCCATCTTGTCGAGGGGCTTGCCCGGTTTGTCGTAATACTTGATCTCAATGCTGTTATCGGTGTGGACGCGACCGCGATTCTGTATGTACAGGTCATCGTGGCCAAGACCGTAGTTGTTGGAAATGATGTTTACCCACGGCCGCGGCGTCCATTTGATCTGTCCGCCTAATCCTTTCCGCGTGTTGGATGAGCCATAAGACTGCCATCCGTTGATGATCCAGGGTTCAATCTTCAGGTGTGGCGTGGGGAAGATCTGTATCCGAACGCCCTCGAAAAACCATGGCGTGTTAGACGAAACATAGGACGGTTGATAGGCCCAGTTATCGTAGTTGTAATAGCTGAACAGGCCGATGTACGACATGAAAATTCCCGCGTCGATGTTGATTCCATTCAACGCGTTGATGTGATAGCCGCCGTAGGCTTCCGCCAGATAACGATCCGCGTCGGCGATATTCCACTGCCCCTTTGCGTAACTGGGATCATTGCGGATGGTCGCGGTAGAGTACATGCCAAACTGAGTCATGAGCCGGGCGCGAACATTATCGTAGTGAAAGTCGCCGCCGACGCCAAGCTGCTCCAACTGGATTTCGTTGGAGCGGAACAGTTCACTCGACCCGCCCATCGAGTCGTCGATCGGCTTATTGAAATCGTAAGTGTAAGTAACATCCGCACGAATTTCCGGGGTAAAGAATTTCGAATCGAAGGCCGTGTCTTTGTTGCGCGGGTTGCCGTTTAGCCAGGTCCAGTCCCAGTCCGAAAATGGCACAATCTTTTCCTTTTTCGTAGGCTCAGCCGCTGACGAATCGCTTGCTGCCTGCGTCACCATTGCCTGAGCCGGCGAGGCTGCCGGTGAGGCCACTGGTGCGGCCTCCAAGCTTCTTGCGGGAGTCACAGCCAACAAAGGCGTCTCAGGCGCCGCGGTGCGGCTCTTCAATTCCGCTTCCAGCAGTTCGATCCGCGCCTTCATGGCCGCGAGCTCCCTGGCGATATCCGCTGTGCTAACCGAATCGGGAGCGGCGACCGCGGGGCGCGTGGGCGACACATCTGTTCCAGCTGGCGCCGATTCATGCAGAGCTGCCACTTTCGCCGGAGCGTCCGCTTGCGCCAGAGTCTGCCCGTAACCTCGCGGAGCCTGACTTATCGCGAGACTCAAAACAAGCATCGAAGGAAAAGTCGAAATTGCCAAGGCTTTACGCATCAGACTATTTGTGATTTTCAAGTTCGCATCCTTCCCGGTGAAGTCCGGCCCTGTCAAATCAATGGCGGTTGTCCGCGAGAATGAATGGACAACTCGTCCCTGTTATCGTCGGTGAATCACCATCACATCTGAAAATCCGTAAGAGTCGCGTAAGAAATTCATAAAGAACACGTAAAGAGTTTCAACCACTTATGATTTATAGCAACTCCGACGGTCCGCACACACTAAAGGCAGGCAAGAATCCAGTCCAATTCATATTTCTCATTGCACCTATCAGAGTCACTGCTACTTACGACTGCGTTTTCCGCCGTGCTCACTTTATATGTCTTGGTTGAAGACGTAGGACGGCGAGGCTGCTCGAGGAGACGGTGTACGACACGCGAACTGGTCATCCCATCAACAACAATTTTGCCGACTATATAGGGGCTGTAAACGCTGACATTCCTGAACTCGATTACTCATCCGGATTGAAAAGCTTATTGCTGGGCCGGCGCAGGTGAGAGCATAGCCACTTATCCCGGCTGCAGGCTTCGGGTTAAGCCGTCTTCGCGTTAAGTCGGGCCTCGATTGTCTCCAGCAACTGAGCCCCTGCTTCGCCCGCGTCACTCGTGGAAAAGTCGCTTCCCAGTTCGATGACCGGCAGCCGGGCACACGCGCTTTGAAAGGCCGGCGGCTTGGCTGCAGTTGCAGTCATGTCGGGGCCTACGAGCAGCAGATCAAAATGTGTGATGCGCATCAGCAGCACGGCGTCGCTGACGCGCATGCTGCTTTGGACGTCATAGCCGGCGCGGTGCAGCAATTCGCGCAAGTAGGCGAGCACGTCGGCGTTAGTGTCGAGGCAAAGAACGCTACGGCCTTTCGG
>Ga0187859_10000359_pt1 | contig 30906 bp, 27 predicted proteins | sample June2016WEW_10_1_2_FD_133019 | JGI IMG/M metagenome (GOLD analysis project Ga0187859, IMG submission 133019) | Peatland microbial communities from SPRUCE experiment site at the Marcell Experimental Forest, Minnesota, USA - June2016WEW_10_10 | ecosystem: Environmental > Terrestrial > Soil >...
ACTTCCTCTTCGGACCGCGAGGCGCCACTGGAGCGATGTGCCGCGTTGCCGCCTGTTGGGGCAAGCCGAGGACACTCTGATCCACGCCGAGAAAAAGCAGCGGCTCAGCGCAGGCTGGGTTCCGCACGTCGGCAATCTCGCCTTCAACGCGGGCCTGGTCGCGGTCCTCGGCTGGGGGTTTGGCCGATGGAAGTCGGCGGCCATCAGCGCCGGCATCGGCACGGCAGTCGGCGAAGTCAACGTCTTGACCCAGCCGCACCATCTCGCGGACGCGCTCGAACGCTATCGCGCAGGCAAGCTCGACGACGGCACCGCTTCGTCGATCCGATGGTCGGTCGCGCCGCTTCTCGCGCGAGACGCGGGCGGCCTGCTGCTCCGGATCGATTTCTGATCGGGCGCCAGGCCGCCATGGGCCGCCCGGCCGGCGCCCCCCGGGCCATGGTCTGGGCAGCGTCGCTGCCGAGCTCGAAAACACGTCCGATTTCGTGGTCGACGGCATCCCGCTACGGGTCCTCGGGCTCCGGCGGATCCTCGCAAGCAAACGCGCTGCCGGACGGAAGAAGGATCTCGCTGTCATTCCGGCGCTCAAGGAGGCGCTGGTCGCCCTCGAAGGCGCCGAGGGATCGGACGTGGGTTGACGGCGGAGCGCTCGCCGCAGCGGGAGTCCTCAGAACATCGTCTGGTCATTGACGTAGATCCCGACCGGAAGGGTGGGGTTTTCGGACACGGCGTCGGGCGAATATGCAGCCTCGATCCGCAGCATCGCAGCTTGCCCCCACAGAACGTAAATGCCTCCGCCCACTCCGTACTTGAGCCCCACGCCGTGCCCGTCGAGAGGCGAGTGAAACGAATAGTCACTCCAGACGCGGCCGGTGTCGAAGAAGGCGTCGTTGCCGATCGTGAATTTCTGCTTCAAGACCGTGAATTGCATGAGCAGTGCGCGAAGCTCGACGTTGCCGATGATCTTGATCGGTCCCAGGTAGCGTCCTACGGGCACTCCCCGAACCCCCGCGGAGCCCCCGGGCATTTCTTTTTGATCGAACGGGCCCGCCTGAAATAGATCGTAAAAGGGAACATTGCCGAATTGAAAATTCGCGACGAGGCGCCCCGCGGCGACGAACGGTCCGCCCAGCGGAACGAAGCCGCGCAGGATCGCGCCGGCCTCCGCGTAGCGCACGTTGGCGTCGAACGGAATGCCCTGCTCCAACCGAACGCCGATTTCGTGCAGCATCCCTTTGTGCGCAAAAACCTCGTTGTCTCGCGAGTCGTAGACGAATCCCCCGGCGATCGAGGGCAGACTGAGAGGCCGAGTCCCGTAGATGAGGGGCGCACCGCCCGGCTTGGGGGCTGCCGTGGCGTCCCGCATGAGCACGCTGTCCGCGTAGATGCCCGGACCCACGTACAGGTATTGGACTGCAAAGAGGGCGGACAGAGGGCCTCGGATCGCCACCCGCGCGGAAGATCGGACTTGCGCGATCGAATCAATCCATTCGTGGTACCGGTCCGGGTTTGGATTCGAAGGTGGCGGTGGAGCGCCGCTCGAGGCATTGCCGAGTCCGAAGTAGCCGTAGTTGATCGTATGATTGTACGAGACCTCGGGGTTGATGCGCAGGATCCCTCCATAGAGGTTCGGAACGTCGATCTGCCAGAGGTAACTCTGCTGGGCGATCTCCGCTCCGTTCGGCCCCTGCTTGACGCTCGCCGAGAGCAGAACATCCATGTTCCACTGGTAGGGCTGGACGCCGTTTGCGAAATACGACAGCGTTCCGACGGCTCCGAACTGGAAGCCGATGTCGCTGTCGCCGCCGATGAGCGGGAAACCAGCGGGCTCGTAGCGTCGGGTCACGTAGTCGACCGCGTCGCGCGTCGCCCTCGGTACGTGGGGCGCCCCGGGGTTGGGATTCGCTGGGGCCACCGCGCGGGGAGAAGTCGGAGCGGGCGACGAGGGCTCGGGTGCGGCGACCGGCTGCGTCGCAGAGGCGTCGGCGGGCGCCTGCGCATCCGGATCGGGCGCGGCGGACAAGCCCGCGTCGGAATCGTGCGCCGACGCCGTGGCGGCGCCAAGCAGCGCGGCCAGGGCGACGAGGGCGCCGCCGACCGTGCGATGGCCCTGGAACCCATCGACGCGCGCGACGTGGATGGGCACGAAACCTCCAGCCGGCCGGCGGGCCCGTTCGTCCTCCCATACCCGCGTCAAGTGGCCACCGACCCTAGTCGCCGGATCGCTCTCCGGCTACTTGGTGAAGGCAATCTGCGCCACGCAGAACTGGAACGGCACGTCGCCGCCGTCCGCCGATCCCTCGACTTCGAACCGGACGCCAAGCACGTGTTGGACGTCGAGCTCCGGAAATTGCGCTCCGAGATTATTCTGCGTGAGGTCCGAGAAGTGCACGAGAATTTGGCTCCACGCGCTACCGAGGGGCACGTTGTCCGCCGAAAAGTCGTCGTCGCACCCTCCCGCATTCGCATGGTGACAAATCGCGGTGGGGTCGAGACCGTCGGTTTGGTGGTCCTGGACTCGGACGCGAATCCAGGTGCGCAGGGTGCTCGTCGCCCAAAACGTCAAGCCCGTGAACGCGTGCATATCGAGCGGAACGCCCGCAGGACGGGCCGCTTTACCGATCACCGTAGCGAAGGTGAACCCTTCACCCGCGAAGACTCCGACGAGCCCCGGGGATTGCACGCACGCCGCATGCGGAAATGGACCCGAGTCGAACGTCGTGAACTCGAAAGGGGCGCCTGGCGCGGGGGTGATCGTGGCGCCGGCAGCCGCGTTCGATCCGTACGTGTACCAGGAGCCGAGTCGGGCTCCGGGCGGCACGGCCAAGGCCGTCATGGCGATCCGCGATCCCGTGATCGCCGACTGATCGTCGATCAGTCGACGCGCACGGGCTGCGTTATCCTCGCCCGCGCTGACCGTGCGGATACTGCCGTCGTCGGGGCCGGTCCGGGCGGTGGTCGTCGATCCGCTGGATCGGCTCGATGGGGGGCGTGCAGCGTCGCTGCCGGTTTCGCGGTTTTCGTGTGTGGAGCACGCCGCGAGCCCGGTAAACGCGCTTGCCCCCAGGATCGCGGCGGCCAAGGGTAATGGCTTTTTGAAGTTGAGCATTGGCGTTTCACCTGAGTGAGTGTCGACGGTTCAGTGCTGCGATTGGCAGATGATGCATCCGTTGCCTTCGCAGGGCCCGGTGCGCTCGATGCAGAGGCCGAGTTTCCCCGGCGCGAAGAGGCAGGATTGACCGACGACCGTGCAGGTCGTCACCGGTTCGCTGCTCTTTGAGCCGCCGGACGTGCCGGCCGGACATTCCGAAAGGGCGACGGCTGTCGAAAGCAAGAGAGCGCGCATCCGCGACGTGTACCACTACGACGGCCGGTGACCGCGGGCCCGATTTTCGGCGGCGCGGCCGAGGGGCCCTTTGCCGGGACGAGTGAGGCGCGATTGCGCGAATTCGGGCGCCCTTGACGGCATCGCGATAACGATACAAACGTTCAGGTATGCGCGTTGCGATCCTTCGGTTGGTTGCCGGTCTGCGCCGAACACTCTGGAAGCACGGGTTTGCCGCACCCGAGCGGCTCCAGCATCGGGTGGATGAGCACGGCGATCATCACGTGGCTCTCGTCATCCGCGCCGAGGAAGCCGACTACGATCCGCCGGCGACCCGAAGCGGGCCCATGGTTGGCGCGAGCACGGGCTGGTTCTCGGAGGGGCCGAAGCGAAAGGAGTGAACCTTCGTTCTCGCCTTCCGGGTCGTGGCTTTGCTCTTTGATTCCGCCCGCAGTGGAACGTGCGGCTCAGCTAGGTCGCGTAGGATAGCGCTGGCCTCCGAGGTCGCTGCCGTCGATCTCGGTCTCGGGCCGGAATGCCAGTTGCAATGCTCAACCGCACCCAGGAGGTGTCTTTGCCATGCGTCCTTTACGACATCTTTGCTCCGTCCGTCGTGTCTTCCCGTCTCTGGTGGCTTTGATTCTTGTGTGCACTTCCTTCTTTGCGGTGTCGCGTCCCGCCCGCGCGCAGGGCGTCTACGTCTACGGTCCGCCTCCCGGACCGCCGCCGCCCCCACCGCCTCGCTACTACTATTACGGCTACCGCGAGCCTCCGTACGCATTCATGCTTGCCGTCGACGTCGAGGGGGCCATTCCGCTGAACGTGCCGCAGTTCTCGGACCGAAACACCTTGAATGGCGGTGGCGGCTTCAAGTTTCGCGTCGGTGAGCAGATCCGTTTGCGCCGGTGGCTGCGTATCACGCCCGAGATTGGCTACGGCTACGAGCACCTATTCGCAACGGACGACTTCGGCAACGCGTACGACTGGGAAATGGACCGGGTGTTCGCGGGGGCGCGTCTGGCCTTTGGCCAAATTGTCGAGCCAGTCGTCTATGCCCATCTCGGCTACGGCTGGCAGCTCACCGGCGATCCCACGGTACAAGGCGCGTCAGGCTTCGCGTTCGACTTGGGCGGCGCTCTGGATTTCCACTTCATTCCGCACATGAACATCGGAGCGCACGTCGAATACGCGAGTGTGGATGCGCAGCCCTACGCGATCCAGTGGCTCGCCTTGGGCGGCCACGCCGACATCCTGTTTTAGGGGGTACCGAATCGCGATAGGGGGGGGTCGCGGTCGCGGTCGGGGTTCGCGGTCGAGGTTGAGGTCGAGGGTCGAGGTCGTCAAGACCGTCGTCAGTCCACTCCGTCGCTGTGAACCGGAGAGCTACCGATGGCCCCTCGTCCGAAAGCCTCGTGCCGGGTCTAACGGGTCCGCCTCATGGCGGTTGCGCTCGCGGCTGGAAAGAATCAGAGCCGTGGCCACGCGCCTCAACGCGTCGAACCGGAACGGTTTATCGAGAATGTGGATCCCGAGAGAGAGAGCCTCCGCGCGAACCTCAGGGTCAGCGAAAGCCGTCATGAGAATCGCCGGAGGCAGCTGATGCGCGGCGCGAAGGGATCGCAGAACCTGGATTCCGCTCAAACCTGGCATCCGCAAATCGATGACGAGCAGATCCACGCAGTGGGCCGGATCGCGCGAAGCGAGAATGCCGTGGGCTTCCACGCCGGAGGCAGCCTCGCGAGCGATGCACCCCACCTTCTCCAAACGAGAAGCCAGGAGGGCACGCATGTCGGGGTCGTCGTCGACGACCAAGATGCGTGCCCCGCGGCACGACCCCCAGCTCTCCTCGGTGTCCTGAGTCGATTCGGGCTTCATGACGACACCTCTGCGAGCGGAAGGTAGACACAAAAGCGGCTTCCGGAGCCGAGCGCGCTCAAGACCTGGATGCTTCCTCCGTGCTCCGACACAATGCCATAACTCACGGCGAGACCCAGTCCCGTCCCCTCGCCGACGTCCTTGGTGGTGAAGAACGGGTCGAAGATCTGCGACATCCGTTCCGCAGAGATTCCGATCCCCTCGTCTTCGACCTCCAGGCATGCCGCGGGCTCGGGCTGAGTCGACCCCGGCTTCTCCAAACAATGGTGGGCGCGAACACGAAGTGTCCCTCCCGATGGCATCGCCTGAATCCCATTCATCATCAGGTTGACGACGACCTGCTCGATCTCGGTCCGATTGGCCCGGACGACCACGTTGCCAGGGTCGCCGGCCTCGACCTCGATCTCCACGTCCTTCTTCTGCGCCGTCGGCCCGAGAAGGGCGGCTGCGTCGCGGGCAATCGCCGCGAGATCGACTGGAGCCCTCTCGCTGGTCCCCCGTCTCGCAAAGTCCAGCAATCCGCGGATAATGACCGTCATTTTCGCGGTCTGCGCCAGAATGACGGTGGACGCGGCGCGGACCTTCTCGGCGGTGAGACGGTCCGATTCGAGAAGCTCCGCATGACCCACGATGACGTTGAGGGGCGTTCCGAGCTCGTGTGCGATTCCGGCAGCGAGCGTCCCCACCACTCCGAGGCGTTCGGCCTGCCGAAGTTGATCCACCGTCAACCGACGTTCTCGCTCATCCTTGTCCGCGTAGGCGCGCAGGCGTGCGACGAGTTGTACGGCGAAGGCAAAAAGCGCCAGCGCGCCGCCGTCGTTCCAGACCATGCGCCACGCGTGAAACGGAAGGCCGCTCTGGATATGCGACGTGACCTGCACCCCAACCGTTCCGCAGATGCAGAGCGCTGCGACGGCGCTACCGAGGGCTCGGCCACGCCACCAAGCGGCGAGAGAGAGCGGCAGCAAGTACAGGAGCGTGAAGGCGATCGCGGCGTTCGTCAGGAATTCGCCCAGGATCAATACGGTCGCAAGGCCAACCGTCGAGGCTGCCGCGTGCGACCGCGCGACTCGGGCGACCTTCTCGAGACCGAACCTCGTCCGCACGCGTGGAGGAGATTCGCCAAATACGAGGGATTCAAACATCGAAAGCCTCCTGCTGCGGGCTGTCCATGCAGGGTGACGATGGCGCCCGGTAAGGCAGCGTACTCCTGCGGACCGGGTTCTCCGAGCAGGCTCAGACGTCGGCGCGATCGAGGGCCGACGCGCGCAGGGTCGCACGCGTGCCCATGCGCGCGTCAGCGCGTCAGGCGGTGCGCCGACCGGAGACGAGCTGCAAGACCACTACGATGACAGCGGCGAGCAGCAGCAGGTGGATGAGGCCGGTAGTGACGTGGAACGCGAGAAAGCCCATCGCCCACAAGACGAGGAACACGACGGCGACCGTCCAAAGCATGAGGACCTCCTGATTCGATTCGTTGGTTTTCGAAGGCGCCCAAGCGCCCGCTACACCCAAGGCAAAGCACTTTGCGTGCCACGGACCGACGAACCGCCCTGCGGCTCGGCAGTATCACGGTGGCGCAGTTCTGCCACGGACACACGCACCGAGGTTGCTTGAGCTCTCGTCGCGTCGCGCTACTGCGCGATGCTGCAAGCCGACAGGAGCCATTCAGACGGCTGATTGTCGATGCACAAGAGCAGTGCGGGTGGGATCGATCTCGCCGCCGACGGCCACGACCGTCGCAATCGACCCCAGCTCGATCGTGACTCGTTCGCGAGAGCGGTGGACGGGTACCGTAGTCACCATAGGCGAAACTCGACCGTCCATCGCATTCGGACTCGCACCGGGCGGTCGCCTTGGATCGCGGGCGAGAACCGGTAGGAGCGCACTCCTTGCAACGCCGCCTGCTCGAGCCCATATCCCGGATGCGACAGTGCGCGCGCCGACTCTACGGCGCCTGAGGGCGAAATGACGATTTCCAAAGGCACGTCGGCTTCCACGCCCTTCTCGCGGGCCAGCTGCGGGTAGAGGGGTGCCCCGCCTCGGGCCAGCCGGGCCGGCGTCGAGACCCCTTCTTCCGGCACCGCGTCAGCGTCATCACCCGCTGCGTCGACGGGACGCGCAGTGCCCGAAGCGTCCCCGGCTGGCGATCCCAGCGCCATCGTGAACGAAGGAACACCGACGTTCGCGATGGTCGCAGGCGAGCGGGTCGTTGCCGTCGCGGACGTGACGCAAGCCCCCTGCGCGCGGGCTGATCCGCGCGCCCGGACGCCACCCGGACGTGAGGCCCGCTCCGGAGCCTCGGCCGTCGTGGCGCGACCCATGGATCCCGCGGACGCCGTGTCCGCCGCCGGCGGATCGGGTGGCGCTTCGTCGATCTCGACGTCGGCAGCCGGGTCGGCGAAAGCAAACCGCAGGGCCGGCCGCGGCGCGGCCAAGAACACCCCAGCGTGCGCCGCGATGGACGCCGTCAGGAGCAGCGCGCGCGCCGCGGCGGAGCTCGGTTGAATCACGATGCGCTCGTTCTTCGTGAAGACATGGATTGGAGTAGCACGTGTTCCAACGATCGTGTTACGAAGCCGCGCCTCCCAACCGACGCCGCCCTCGGCGAGGAAGACGAAGAGTACCGCGTCATCCAGCGTTCCCGTCCGCTCGCCGCCCATGATTCACGACGTGCGGTGGGCCTTCGCCTACCTCATCGTGTTCGGGGGGCCACCGGTCGCACGCGAGCGTCACAAGATCGAGGCGACGCTTGCGGTCGCCGGCATGCATTGGCGCGGTTCTCGGTCTGCCCTTCTCGTTCGCGTCACATCACGTTGATCGCACGAGCGGCATGGACTCGGCTCGCATTCCGCCAGACGCCCGCGAGGCGGGCCGATCGGCGGAATGCGGCTCGGCACGCGGCTATTGGAAGAGAACGCTGAATTGAGCCTGGTTCTGCTGGTCGACGCAGTTCTGACCCAGGTCCGTCGAAGGCAGAGCGGTCATGGTCGTGTCGGCGTCCACCAGGTTGAGCACGAACGTGGCAAAGTCGCACGGGCCCCCGTCGGATGCGTCGGATGCGTCGGATGCGTCCGACCCGTCCGAGACGGTGATGTTGCCGTCCGCAGCGTCGCCCCCCTCACCTGCGTCGGTGTGAACGGATCCGTCATTCGATCCTCCATCGCCGGGGAGCGGCGCCGCGTTGTCGTCGCCGCTGCATGCCGTGAGAGTGACTGCCGAGAGGGCGCCGAGAAGACAGATGGCGAGTGTAGATCTCATTGCGGCGTTCATCAGGTCCCGTTCCCGTTGGCACCCGAGGTGGGCGTCTTCAGGTAAGGAAAGGCGGTGTCGAACTGGCTCGCGAGCTGCTGGACGCCATCGGTGAACAGGGTCGGCGTGGTGGTATAGGCCGGAGACACGGCAGGAATCAGGTATCCCTCCATGACGTCCAGCGCGATGTCGACGACGTCGTCGCCCGGACGCCGACCGTTGGGGAACCCCGCCGGATCACAGCCGGTATTCGTCAGGGTGAGCGTTCCATTCACAAAGCAGGCTGCGGCACCGAGATAGTTCTGGGTCGCGGCGGCCGTGGCCGCGATCGCCGTGTTCAATCGCAGTTCCTCGGCGGCCGTCGGCGCGCCGCCATCTGCCGGCGAAATTTGGTTCACGCCGGGAACGCCGGTGAGAAACGCCTCCACGAGGTCGGCGCGGGGGAACAGCTGCGGTTCGAAGCCTACACCGAAAATGAGGTCGATCACCCGGGGCAGTGTGGGGTTGGTGACGTACTTGGCGAACTGCGCGTCGTCCTTCGGCGAGCTCGAATTCCAATGATCCTTGTCGGGGAGTCCGATCACCACCTCGTTGACGAGCGGCGCGCCCAGACGGGAGACCTGAGTCCACGCGCCGCCCTCGACGGACGGCACGGTGTAGGTCGCACCGGGGTTGATAACGCGGGCCTGCCGAACGCTCGCGGTCGTCCAAGCGCCGATGATTGGCTGCGACGATGAAGCCGTTAGGCACGACGCCGCCACTTCGAGCTCCAGTGAAGTGATGTTCTTCATGGCGAGCGGGTTGGGTACGACGTTGGGACCGCTCGCCCCGGTGATGACGCCGGCCGGTGCGTCGATGAGATCGAAAATCGGTCCCAGATTGACGGCGAACGATTCGGCCCGCTGGCCGACGAAGAGTCGTGCCGGCGTCGTGCAGTTCGGGATCGTGACGGCGTATACATATTGGCTCGCGTACGCCTGATAACCGCCCGGATACGACTTCACGCCGACGTTGTCGGTGGGCTTCGTGAAGACCGCGGTTCCCGCGCTGGTCTTCACCGCGGTCGACACACCGGTGCGGCGGTCGCCCGTCACGAGATTGACCGTGTATGTCTCGGTCACGTTCAAATTGCCCGCCGCCCCCGCGTCACCATTCAGCGGACCGACGTTGAGAAACGGCACCGCCACAGTCTGCGCGGCGCCGCCGTCCGGATAGCCGATCGCCAGCGAAATGCCGTTGCCGGAGCTCGCAAGGGTCTGCTGAAACTGGAATTGAAACGTCAAGTCTTCGACGCCGTCTCCCGTATTGTCGATTGAAATCTCGTAGAGGGCGTCGGGGTCCATCTCAAAGTAGTTGGGGCCGCCGTACGCGTCCTGAAACGGTTGGTAGTTTGCGATAATCGTCACGAATCCCGTTCGACCGGTCTCGTAACTGTTGAACAAGTACAGGTCGGTTCCGTCGACCTTGGGGTTCTTCGTCACAAACGGCGCTTCTCGATGACTTGAAGCTCCTGCCGCCATAGGCACAGTCATCACGAGACCCATCGAAAAGGCCGCGCTTGCGGTTTTCCTCATCATCATCATCGTTCTGCTTCTCCTTCGGTTAAGAGCGGCACCCAGAGCGACCGGCTTGCCTGCAAGAAGGGGGCCACTAAGTCCCATTCTCCAGGCAGCGAGACGGCGTTCGGAAGAAAGCGATCGGCTGCGGAGATCTTGGACGCTGCCCGACCCTGGGTGGGGCAATTCGCGACCATGATTGGCAAGATGCAACGGCCAATCCCGCGACAGAGAAACGCGCCTCTCGTTGGCCAAAGACGGCGCCTCTCGATGATTCGAAGCTCCTGTCGTCATTGGCAAAGCCATCGCCAGACCCAGACCCATCGGAGCAGGCCGCGTTGTCTTTCTTTCTATCATGGTTCTGGTCTCCTCCCGTGGTCATCGGGGCAGCCGCCCCCGCCCGCTCAATCGGCACGCGGAGTTTGGCCGACTCGACGACGTGGGTCGAACCGCGACGGGCCGAAGAGGTTCACCAGCCCAATACGGAGGCCGTTGGGAATGGGTTTCGCTCGTTATTCGTTGCGGCCCATTTTTTTCTTCTGTCCGTGCGCGGCCGACTCCGGTTAGTTTCCATCCCGCTGTTCGTCGCCGGACGGCGGGCGCTCGTGTCCACCCCACTTGCCCGTTTTCCAACACATTTTGCGAAGGAGCGCCTCATGTCTACGGCACGGCGCCAATCGACAATCGTTCTCGTCGGGCTCGATGCACTGCGCTTCCGGCGCGCTTTTGCGATGGCTCTTTTCGGGGCCGCGTTGCTGGATGCGGCCGGGTGTGACCGCAAGACGCCATCCCCAGGCTCTGCGCCATCGACCTTCGAAGTGCCCAAACCAAGGGCCGCTGCCGGACGCGATGACCAGGACGCGATGGCCCCGCTCGAACCAGGCGAGACTCTTTTCGGGCGACTTGCGCGAGACGCCAGAAACCGCCCGCATATCAAGCCGAATGCCGAGGATATTTTTTCCACGTTGGAACGAGCCGGCGCCATGGTGCCCCAAAAGGAGCAAACGATGGGTAACACCTACAAGGCGAGCTACTGCATCGGTGGTTACACGGCGGACCGAACGCTGGCTATCAACGTGTGCGAGTACATAGACGACGACGCGGCGGACGCGGGGGGCAAGCTGTCCAAGAGTCTATTTCCCCATATGGCGGGGCGCGAGGTGTATAACCATAAAGCGACGACGCTGACGATTGTGCGGCTGACGCCGGACGGCGCGGTTTTAGAAAGGAAACTGGTCGACGCGTACATGGCCACGTGAAGGCCGCGCTCGCCGTCAAAATACCTTGACGGAGAAGGCGCGCTCGGCCAGCCACACGCTTGCGATGGCTGCGATCGCGATGGACCCGCCCACGAGCACGCCCTTGCGGTACCAGAGCGTTCGGCGGGCGAGATAGGCGAGCGGCAGAAATGCCGCGACGACGCACATCTGCCCGATCTCCACGCCGACGTTGAATCCGAAGAGCGTGGTCACCAGATTTTGCCGCGGTACCCCAAGATCCATGAGTGTGGCACTGAAGCCGAATCCATGGAGAAGGCCGAGCGCAAAGGCCGCCATCCACCGGTCCTCGTCCAGGATCGGGACGAGGTTGTTCACCGCCGCGAGCACCACGGACGCTGCGATTCCCGACTCGACCAGGCGGCTCGGCAAGCGAATGACGTCGAGGGCGGAGAGAGACAGCGTGATCGAGTGCGCGAGCGTGAACGAGGTGACGATCTTGAGGACGTCCGTGAGCACAGGACGCAGTCGCGGCGACGGCTCCCAGGCCCCGTGCCGACCTCGTTGGAGAACCGCCGGAAGCAAGAGCGCAATCAAGAACAGAAGATGATCGATGCCGGCGAAGATGTGCGCTACGCCGAGCGCAATGGCCGACGCGAGCTGATGTCCGCGCCGAGGTTGTGTTCGTTCGAACTGCTGGCGACGATCCTTCGCGGTAAAAATGGCCACCCTAGTTCCGGCGGCATCGTTGATTCGGACGATTCCGTGATGCTGGGGGTCCACGTCGAAGAACAGTTCGTACGCGACGTCCAGGACGCGCGGTTCGAAAGGGCATGTCGCGACGAAAAGCAGGACGGCGTAGGTGCCATCGGAATGGCGTGTCACCTGCAGATCGCTGGGACCGAACGAGCAGGCTCGCTCGTCGGCGCCGATCCTCAGCTTCGCAAGCGCAAAGTCGGCCACGTCGCTTCGGCGCGCGTTCAGCTCACCCCAGGTCACGGCCCCATCGCCGTCCCGATCGAGGTCGACGACGTTATTGAGATCTCGGAGCGCGATGTCCCATCGCACGGACACCTTCTCGACCGACACCGTAAGCGTGAGATAGCTGTCGCTGGGCTTGTGTGCGTGCGCGATATGCGCAGCAAGACTGACGACCATGAATGCGGCAACGGCAAGCGTCCGGATGTGGGTCTCGTGGCGGGTCAAGGGCTCGCCTTGCGCAGGGTTGCGGCGAGGGCTGCGATCCGCGGATCCTGCAGGTGGTACTCATCGAGGAAGGCAAGGGCCGGTGCGGCGGCCCTCGCATTGCCGGCGGCGAGCGCCGCCTCGAGCAGAATGCGTACGTCCCATGGCTCGTGCTGCACGTCCCAGTTCGCTCGTGCCAGCGCAAGCGCGAGGTTCGCGGCGCCGACCACCTCGAGCTCGTACCGCGCCTCTTCGCGACGATGGACCGTGTCTCCTCGAAGGCGAATGGCATCGAAGCGCGCGCCGAGCAACGCCGCGTGCTCGGTAGCTTCGGGGATCGCCGAGGCCTTCTCGGCCAGCGCCAAGCGCAAGAGTAGACCGTCGTTGTCGACCCGATCGGCAAGAAGCTTCGCGGCGTCCGCCGGACGGCCCAGATCGAGCAGCAGGTCGGCATAAGCCCCGAGCACGTAGGGATCGTCGGGAACGATCGTGAGGGCCGCCCTCAAGCCGCGTTCGGCGTCGGCATAACGACCCAGACGAACCGCAATCTCCGCAAGCGTCGAGGTTGCCCACTCGCTCTCGTCCGGCGACAAGCCGGGCGCGGAACGAATCGTCCGCTCGAGCCGGTCATACGCGATCTCCGCCGATCCGGTGACCGCCTGGATCGACGCCTCGCACACGACTTCGTCGAGCACCGGCACGAGACCCAGAAGCGATCGGCAGCTCGCCATCGCCTCGTCGTAGCGGCCACGCACGGTGAGGACCACCGCGCGCGTAATCCACGCTTGCGCGTCGCCCTGCCGAAGCGTCACGACGCGATCGAGGTCGGCGAGCGCGCCGTCGAAATCGTGCAACGACTGGCGGATCGTCGCCCGCAGCAAAAGGACGTCCGGAGGGGGCGCGGACGTGTCCCACCACGTCGCAAGCGCCGCCTGCGCGTAACCGAGGTAGCGCGGGTCGGCGCGTTCGCGGGCTATCTGGATGTCGAGGCGGGCGACCGCGATGGCGGTGCGAAGATCGTCGGGGTGGACAGCCAGCATTCGACCCAGGCTCTTGCGCTCTTGCTCACGGGGATCCCCCACGGTCGTCGGGAGCCGCTCCAGCACCTCGCTCGTGTCGTGCGGAAGGCGCGGGATATCGCCCCGCACCGAGGGTCGATAGAAAATAGCGCCCGTGAGGATCAGAGCCGCCGTGGCAGCGAAGAGCGCGATCGAATGCTTCACGGCAGGCCACTATCGGCATCCTACTACCTCGATGCGCGAAGTGCTCCCGCCTCGAGCCATGACCCTCTCGGCCCTGTCGAGCGCGAGCGCGATTGGTAACACGATCGTTAGAAAAGGTGCTACTAAAATCCCGTCTCCTACGCGAAGAACGACCGCATGGTCATCCAACCGAGCTCCATCGCGGCGCGCGCGCTGCTCTTGACGGTGTCCTTCGGGGCGCACGCCGCGGTACTTCTCGTCGCGCCGCGGCCGGCCCGGCCGATTCCTTTCGCCGACCCGGGCGCCGACGTGGAGATCGACCAAGCGCCCCCCGATCCGCCGGCGGCGGATCCGGCACTCGCCGAATCGATGGCTCGCGCCATCACGGCCGAGAGTCCGCAGGGCGCCGCACGTGCCGGTGGCCTCCGAGCGCGCGGATCAGCCCGGTCGCAAGCGGCTTGCGTGGCGTCCGCGACGGAAACGACCCCGGGCTCGCCCGTAGCCATCGCGCGTGTCGATGTCCCGTCGTTCACGCTCGCGATCGGATCGCCGGCGGGCGACGCCCGGAGTACCGTACGCTCCGTCGAAGCGGCGGACGAGCCTCCCGACGAAGCGGTGCCCGAGCAGGCGGTCTCGACGCCGGCCCGGCTGACCCAAGGCGGGGCACCCCTCTACCCGAAGCTGGCCCGGGAGAAAGGCGTGGAGGCCGACGTACGGCTGGAGGTCGTCATTTCGTCGGCCGGGGTCGTGGAGTCGGCGCGCGCACTGTCGCATTCGGGATATGGGCTCGAGCAGGCGGCGTTGGAAGGAGTGCGCTCCTACCGGTTCTCGCCCGCGATCCAGAGCGGCCGCCCGGTGCGAGTCCGGATGCGATGGACGGTCGAGTTTCGCCTATGGTGACCGCGCGCGGCCGAGTCTTCGCGTCCTCGAAGCGGCCGCCGCTCCTCGGCCTGTCCCATGGCGACGGTGCGACGGCCTAGCCTCTGCGCTCTCCCTAACCCCACGGGTCCTGATCGGGCGGACTAACCGCACGGGTCCTGATCGAGCGGAAGGTCCAGACGAAACGCCTTGCCGCAGGCGTCCTCGAACACGAGATCACCGCGCATGGCGCGGGCCAGGGCGCGCGCAATCGGCAGGCCGAGGCCAAGGCCCTGCGCCTTGGCGGTGCCCAGTGGCTCGAAGAGAGAAGCCCGAACCCCCGAATCGAGCGCAGGGCCGTCGTCGCACACCCGAATCACCGCTCGTTGCCGCTCCGAGCCCAACTGGATCGCGATGCAACCGTGTCCCCTGCAGCGTAACGCGTGGAGGCTATTGTCAACGAGGTTCTCGAGGATGGCTCGGACGTACGTGGGGTCGGCATGTGCGCGGACAGCACGATCGCAGTCGACGCGCACCACCAACCCTTCTTCGGCCACCAACGAACCGATTTCGTCGGCGAGCGAACGGATCAGTTGAGCGAGCGCAATGGGTTGGAATTCGGGCTCACGCACGGCGCGCATCGATCGAAGCGTCCTCAGACGAGACAGGGCACGGTCGGCCTGCGCCCGCGCGCGCTCGACCAATTCGATCCGCCGCGGCACATCGGTCCCAGTTGCGCTCGCCTCGTCCAGGAGAAGGACGAGTGCATGAAGCGGATTGTTGAGCTCGTGAAGTACGGCGGCCGCAAGCACCCACACGGCTTGGTCTCGCTCCACCCGCTGCAGTCGGCCTCTCAAGGCGTCGGCGCGGCTCGCGGCTTCCTCGGCGGTCTTCAGGCGAGCGTGGATCCGGACGGAGTGGATGCAAACGCCGAGGAGCGCTCCGACAAGGACGGGCAGCGAGTGATCGATGACGCGATGAGCGTCCGCGAGCGGACCTCGCAACGTCCCGTGCCCAATCCTGACCTCCGAAAAGACGTCGAAGGCCACATAGGCGATGCCCGCGGCGGCGCCGAGAAGGGCGACCGCGTAAGGAGGCGTTTTCGCGGAGCGGCCCATGGAGCGTCGACCTCGTTCAGGGTGTTGTGCACCCGTGGTCTGGGTGGAGATGGATCTAGAAGTACAACGCCAGAAAGCCGAGAGCCGTCAACGGGGGCGCAGCCGTCTCATGGATGGCTGAAGACGCAAGGCGTGTGCCGGGTTGGACGCTCCAGTTGGACACGTAATACTCCTCGTCGTCGGCGTAGTGCAGATTGAGCAGGTTGAAGCCGTCGACACCGACTTCGACGCAGCCATAGCGGAGCGAGGCGTTCGCGTTGAGGACATGGTTCGACGGCCCCCGGATGGTATCGTTGATTTCGGTCAGGTACCGACCCGCGAGATAGGTGTACCCGACGCCGACACGTCCGGTGAGCGAGCGATGGGCGATGTCGAGCAAAGGGCCGCGTGCGGTCACATCGACGCGCAAGACCAGGGGCGGGACCTGCGGAATGTAGTGGACCACTCCTGCGACCAACGTATCGAACGTCCCCGACGTCACCGATGCCGCCATCGAAGCGAGCAACCAATCGAATGGCTTCGCGACGACCGACCCGACGGCACCCCGTCGAACACTGGGTCCCTCGGTCGTGAAGCCCCCCGAAGTGGCTTCGAACACAATCTCGTTGGCAACCCACGTTTCGAATAGCGACAGCGTCGCGGTGTAGCGCTGCGTCGCCGGTTGGATCCTCAAACCCGCTTCGACCGACCGAACCTTCGAGTACGGCGTGCCCCCTTCTTGAATGCTCGGGCCCGCCCCCGCGGTTCCTTCGGTCGTTGCGACGTTGGCCGTGGCGTCGAGAGAGCGGAAACCCTCGCCGTACGAGACCACCGGCTCGATCGCCGGCGTGATACCGTACGCGGCAGTCACGCGCGGCCCCGCCGCCACCCCCTGTGTGGCACGCACAGAGCCGGCAATGACCCCCGCCGGAGCCTGCCCGGGCGGATAGTCGTATCCGAGGCGATCGTCCACCGACACGTAGAGCAAGTCCGCGCGCACTCCCCCCGAAAGGCGCAGGCGCTTCCACAGGCGCAGATCGACGTCGACATAAGCGCCCGCGTCGAGCGTATCGAGCCCGGCGTCGAGGCGGCGATCCCACGGCTGCAACGTTTCTGGACTGATCAAGCTCTTGGTCTGATCGGTATGTCCCGCGCGCACGGTGACACCTGACTCGGTGGCGGCCTCGAGCCACGATCCGAGCTGCCAGGGGGCTGCGCGCAGGCGCGCGGTGATCCCCGCAGCGGTTTCGACGTTCGTCGTCTCCCAGAGATCGCCGATCCCGCCGGCCAGCTCCGGGTCGAGCTGCGAGCTGTAAATGTTGCCGCTGTAGTTTTCGCGAGCTCGAAAATCCGTCCACATGGCCCAGGGCGCGAACTCGAAGCGAGCCCCATTCGGAGCCACGTGGTCGAAGTCGGCACCGAGAATGACACGGGAAGCCTGCACGCCTTGTCCTTCCGTGTAGTACGGGTAACTGTCGTAGAGGCCGATGAGGCCCGCTTCGACGTCCGACAGTCGCACGACTCCCGGCAGCGCAGAGCGCGCCCCGTAGGCGGTGGCGAGCAGTCGGATGTGATCGCGCACGCCTGCGTCGAAGCCGTATTGAGCGTTCATCGTGGCCGACTGCGATGCCCGGTTCTCGCCGAAACCGTCCGTGTTGCGAACGGCAAACGCCGCGAAGGTCTCGTCGTCGGCCCCCTGGGGCGCGGCGACCCCGACGACCCGCACCTGGTTGAACGAGCCGTACGTCGCCTTGATCTCGTTGTGCCGGTCGGCGACACCCAGGTCGAAGTAAGCGCTTCCGACGATGGCGCCGTCGCCCTGCCGAGGGTCGAACGGGCCTTCCAGCACGCGGATGCTTCGGACGACCTCCGGAATGATGAAGTTGGCGTCCGCGTAGCCCTGCCCCTGAACGTGCACGGGGTTGTTGATCGGGATGTTCCCGACGCGCATCTCGATCCCGGAGCCGTGATCCAGGTCGAAGCCGCGCAGGTACACGTCGTTGCCCAAGCCTTCGCCATCTTCGTGGTCTACGAAAAAGCCCGGGGCCGCCGAAAGCATCTCGCTCGTCTGCTGGCGGGGGGACGCCTCGAGCAACTCGCGATTGATCCGCATGTCGCCGAGTCCGCGCGGCGACGACCAACCAATCCCGCGCACTTGCACGACCTGCGCGTAGTCTTCGTCTTGTTCGTCGGTCGACAACGGCGCACTCGCCGTCGTCAAAGCAGCTTTCGGCACCGAGGAGGCAGAGGGCCCGGGCGCGGCAGCTGGCAAGGAGGCGGTCGATCCATCGGGGGCCCCCGCGTCGAGCGGCGTGCTCGATCCAGAAGGGGCCGTTGTCACGGGAGGCGGGTGAAACACGACGACGTACTCCACGCGAGAGCGCACGGCTCGACCGTCGCGCGTCGAAGGGTGAAACTGCGCACGGTGCACGGCGTCCAGGGCGGCGCGATCGAACGAGGGCGAGGCGTCGGCCGGAACGTGCGAAGCCACGACCGCCGATTCCACGTTCCCCGACACGTCCACGACAAGCTGCAGCACCACTTGGACTTCGACCGCGTCCGCGCCGGCGGGAGTCGCGACCTCGATGGGCGCCGCGGGCTCCGCGGCCACGAGCTGGGCGCGCGCCATTGACGAGGCGAGCCATACCGCCATGCCGACGCGCGCCCCGCTCGCGCCCGAAGCTCTATGGCGGCGGGTCACATCAACACAAACTCGCCGGCGAGGCTACCGGTCACGCCCCCGTCGTCGCCGGGATTCAACGATGTGTCGTCGCCCGGCTCGTTCGAAATGAACGGGTAGGCGCCTTCGACGACCGGCGCCACGAAGGTCACCGTTGCGCTCGCGCCCGGTTGAACGGTCGGGATGAGCGTCACGGACCCCGGGGTTGATCCCGCATCTTCCGGGTCAGGAAAGCACGAGAACTGCAGTGGGCATTGGGCGGGCAGGCCGCTCGGTAAGCACCCGATCACCATGTCGTGCGGCCGGGTGCCCACGTTGGTCAGCGTCAGGGTGACGGTCGCGAGATTCTCGGTCGTGATGTTCCGCTCCGTCGAGCCGCTGTCCACTCCTCCGACCGAGAATCCGGTGTCACTGACGTTGACGTCGAAGCGGGCGTCCCCGCCGGAGGTGCTGTCTGCGTCGCCGGGCATGCAGCTGGTGTTGCTGCTGTTGCCACTTCCGCAGTTCGCCACGGTCAGCGCGGCGCCGAGACACGGCCCCACGGCGATTCGGGCCCCGATTTGGGTGGGGTGCAACCTCCCCTGTCTCGGCTCTGTCGCTGTCATAGGGGGTATCCTTAGGAGGTCGTCACTCCGCTGGGTATCCGGCATTTGTCGGATGTCCCAGTGTCGGACAGGGCGTTCGCCCGGAGTTGGCCCGGACGCATGCGGTCGCGTACATTGCCTTGCACGTGCAGACGACCGCTACGACCGCAATAGCCGGGGGTCAGTCTCGTTCGCTCACGGACCCAGCGAGCAAGGCCCGTCCTCTCGCGTCGAGCGTGCGGGACGCGAAGGGCACGGTGTTGCTCGTGGAGGACGAGCGCGACACGCGCGAGATGCTGGCGATGGCCATCGAGCGTGCGGGATACACCTGTATGGCCGCCGGCGGTGGCGACGAGGCGCTCGCGCGAGCCACCGTTTTGGCTCCCGTCGACGTCGTTGTCACCGACGTCGTCATGGAGGGCAACGACCGGCGCGGGCTCACTCTCATGAACGAGTTGCGGGGGGTCGGAGTACGCGCACCCATCATCGTCATTACGGCGTATGCCGATCTCGAGAAGGCCAAGATCGCCCTGAACCAGGGGGCCGTCCATCTGCTCGAAAAACCGTTCCACGCGTCCGATCTGGTCGAAGTCATCGGCCGCGTTCGTGGCCAGCCCGGCGACGTCCGTCGTCGGATCGACCACGCGTTTGCACGCGCCAACCTGACCGACAAGCAGACGGTCGTCGCTCGCCATCTTGTCGAGGGTCGGACGAGCCGCGAGATCGCGGAGATCGAGCGGAACAGTCCCCGGACCATCCGTCAGCACGTGACCCAGATTTATGAAAAATGCGGCGCACGGAACCGAGCGGAATTCATGCGAATCGTCTATGCGCCCCGCGATGCAAGGAGCGGCGGATAGCTAACGAATACTTCCGCTCGCGTCCCGAATGGATGCCTGCGTCAGTCGTATGACTGTATCGCGCTAGGCATCACAGTACAGCATCGCGATCGGCGTTCACGCGGCCTGACTACTCCTTGTCTTCCACGCCCAGGATCGCGTCGGCCGGAGACGTGCCGACATTCGAGCTGGCCGCGTCGACCGATGCGGCATCGAGGGTCGCGTCCGCTGGGGAAGCGTCGACGTTCGAGTCCGAGACGTCGGCGTCGATCGAGGCAGCATCGAGGGTCGCGTCGGACTCGCTGCCGTCCGCCTCCTCGTCAACGTGGCTGCAAATAGGGCAGCCCGAGTCGCCCCCCCCGTCCACCAGCCCGCGATCGAGCTCCTCGAAATATTCGCAACCGCAGGCCCCGACAACGACCGTTACCCATCCAACGACGATCCGGATGGTTGTCCACCTCGATGTCATCGCCGATCCCATCAGAAGCGCACGAGCGCGCCAGCGCCCCCACCGTGGGACGTGACGACGAGCGACGGGGAGACCTTCGCGGAGTGCTTGGCGCGTGCGCTCGGGACGGGCTCGACGACGGCGCTATCCCGTGTGAGCCACAGCAGGAGGCTCGTAATCCCGGCACTCACGGCCAGGGCGGCACTTCCGTCGGCATACGCCGCGTCATTGTTGCCCTTGTCACTGCTCGCGTACGTGGGGTTTCTGTCGAAGTCGCGCTTGTTCTGCAGGGCCAGCACGCCGAATACGACGGCCGCTCCGGCTCCAGCCAGCGAGAGGCCTGCGGATGCGAGCGCCACGGTGCCGCGCGTGACCGTTGGGGTGCCCGGCGCGAAAGGCACGAAGGCCGGAGATGCGGGAGGCGGAGGAGGCGACGGAGGAGGCGCGAGGACGGGCCCCTCCCGCGCGGCAGAAGCGGACGGTGCAGCAGCGCCGGGTGAGCCGGGCTGGGGTGCGGGAGCCACGACCGTTTGAATCGTCCGCGGAACGAGGGTTGCGGTCGCCGAAGGGCTCGGCGCTCCCGCGGGATCTGCGGACGACGAAACCGCAGCGGCCATGCAGCCGACGAGGGCGCTGACACGGACGATGCCGTTGGGGGGCACAAAAGCGGTATTCACCTGGGGACCTCCGTTCACCAATGCACAGCGCCATGGACCATGAGCGTTCGCGGAAGGCCGGGGGTAAAGCTGATCCCAGGAGGCGGGTTCGCCCCTTCGAGCGGGAGCCGGGAGGCCACCTCGAACTGGCCCTCGCGCCACTTCACGTCCGCGACGTTGAACAGGTCGGCCACGATCTCGATCGGCCTCCAGCGCACCCCCACCGCCACGTCGATGACCGTCCAGCCGGTCTCGATGAGCGGTGCGGGCCCGGAGTCGCCGTAGCGGTGCGACATCGATCGCACGGTCGCCGATCCCACCAGAGTGACCCCATGGCCCACGGGCTGCCGGATACCCGCCCCTGCGCTGAACGTCCGGATGGGCGCGTCGGGCAGAAAGACCGTACCGGCCTGCACCTGCGCTGGGTCGGTGTAGCGGGAATGGGCGGTCGTGAACGAGACGTCGGCGTACAGGCGATCGTCGAAGTCGTAACGCCCCGTCGTCTCGAAGCCGTAACGGCGCGTGGGACCCGAGGGCGTGGTGGACGCCGTGTCGCCGTCAATCGTGAGTTCCGACGTGAGATCGATGAGAAACCCCATCGCCGAGAGCACAAGTCCGGGCACCGGACGCACCGTCGTACCGACTTCCGATCCAATCGCCGAGGCAATGAGCGTCGCGGCCTGGCCTAGAAACAGGGTGCGGGCGTCGTTCGTGTGAAACCCACGGCCGGTGTTGACGAAGAGGTCCCACTCGTCCATCGGCGTTACGATAGCGGTCGCTTTCGGCGAAAGCTGGACCTGGCCTTGGTAGCCGGAGACCTGATCGACGGCCGTTTGGCTCTCGTTGTTCACGGCGGCGTCCACCCGGTCTTCCCGCGCTCCGAGCACCAATCGCAGCCATGGAGCCGGCTGGACCTCTTCTTCGATGTAGGCTCCGAGCTCCGTTTCGTTGATGTGGCCGTCGTAGATCGGCCCCGGGAGGTTGGCGTCCACGCCGTCGAGGCGGTGACGTGCCTCCGTGCGATGCAGTTGCGATTCGATGTCGTCGTCGCGGATCTGCACGCCGAGGGTGGTATGCATCGGCATGCCGCCGACGACGGCGCGGTGGCTGAGTGCAACGTTGGCGCCCGATTCGGTCCGCGTGTCGTCTTGCTCGATCTGCGATCCGTACCGGATCCCGTCGGGCTGAAAGGACGAGGCGATGCCGTCGTTCGGGAAGAGTTGGAGGTTCGAGTGCAGCGAGTAGGCATTGGCCTGGAGTGTCCAGTGCGGTGCGAACCGAGAGCGGTATTGCGCCCACGCCATGATGCGCTGGCCCGCGCCGCCTTGCGTGGGGTCGACCGAGTCCCAACGACTCATGCAGTTCGATCCGGAATAGGCGGCAGGCCGTGGCGTGCCGTCGCCCTCGCCGCACACGGCACGGGCCGGCAGAACGCCGGACATGTTCCACGAGCCGCCGTACGCCATGGCCATGAACGACAGCTCACTGTGATTGTCGATCACGCGCGTCACCTTCGCATAGGCGTTGAGTCGGAAGTAATCCTCGGGGTGGATGAAGGGCCCGTTTTCGTGGAACGCCTCAGCGGCCACCACCGCCCGCCACTCGTTCCCGAGGTTCGGCGACTCGACGACGACGAACCGCTCGTGGCCGGTCGACGGGGCGATTTCGAGCTTGGCGAGGCTCTCGGGGGTGTGGTCGGCCATGCGGAAGTTGACCGAACCGGCGGTTCCGAAGTCGCCGACGTTGGCGGCGTACGTGCCCTTCGTCGAGTCGACTCGCTCGACGGTCTCCGGAATCAGAAAGTGCAGGTCCGAATAGCCTTGCCCATGGGCATGGCTCACGGCGTTGATGGGCACGTCGTCGACGAAGAACGCCATGTCCGTGCCGTGATCGAGGTTGAATCCGCGCGCGAAGTCCTGTTGCGCTTTGCCTCCGCCCGCGTGCTGCACCGAGAACAGCCCCGGGACGACCTCGAGCATCCCTTCCGCGCGAAACATCGGATGAAGCGACAGTTCCGCTTGACCCGTAGTGGACTCGGAAGCGGAACTGCGAGGGCCGGGCGCCCCGAGGGGCTGCTGCGCGACCACCAACGTGGTTTGGTCCGGTCCCATCTGCACCGGGGGCGAGGTCGGCTGCAGCGGTCCGGGCGGAGCGGGTGGCGAAACGGCAACCGCGGTGGGAGCGGGCGCAGGGCCCGGGGGCCGGTGAAACTCGTACGCGAATTGGACCTTCGAGGGGATCGCCTTGCCAGCCTTGCGTGTCGGTTCGAACGTGAACGTTCGCGCCGCGGCGACGGCGGCCTCGTCGAAGCCATGACCGGCGGGCGCCGTCACCCGCCCCTCGGTCACGAGGCCGTTTTCGTCGATCGACAGCTCGATCCCTACCGTGCCCTCGAGGCCGTCGCGCAGCGCATCGGGCGGGTATACCGCCTGCGAGCGCGAGCGAAGCACGGGAGGGGTCAGGGCCTCCGGACCGGGAGCTCGCGAGGGCGGAGGTGTTGTTTGTCCCCACGCCGCTTCCGGCGCCAGCGTGGACAACACGACAGCTACCGCCCAAGTGCTTCGGCCTCGACCCATGACCTTCTCGACCCTCTCGAGGCCGCAGGTAGCACGATCGTCATAAAAGGTGCTACTCAATTCGATGTCGCCTTCGCAAAGCCCGACGGCATCGTGATCCAACCGAGCTTGGGCGTCCGGGGCGGCAGTGACGATCGCGCCCGATGAGAGAGTGCTTCGCCCGCGCTCGCGCCTACCCAACGCCGTCAACACGAACGACGAATCAAGCGTGAAAGCGCACCGGACTCGAAGTGGACGTCGATGAAGTCAGCCATACCTTCGAAACTCGCGTCGAGAGTGCGGGGTGCGACGCCGAAGAGGGCGCGCATCACGTCAGAAGATTCGAAGAGGCCGTGGCAGTACAGCGCCAAGACGTTTCCCCGCTGCCATCCGATCGCCTCACCGTGTTCGTTTCGAAGGGCGACGGAAGTCTCCACGACATCCGGACCGACGGTGGTCCGGCCGTGGCGAATCTCGTATCCATCGAATGAGACACCGCTGAGCGCCTTCCACTCGTGGGTCAAGTGGCTGAAGCGCGCCTCGGTGCGGCGCACCATTTTGGTGGGCTCGAACCGGGTGTGCAGCGCCAAGAGGCCAAGGCCGCGTGCGGAGCCGTCGACTCCGTCGGGATCGACCATGTCACCTCCGAGCATCTGCAAGCCGCCGCACAAACCCAGCACGCGCCCGCCCGCGGCTGCATGGCGAATGAGCGGAGCGTCAAGGCCTTGTTCTCGCAGCCAGGCAAGGTCGCCGCTCGTGTGCTTCGAACCCGGCAGCACGATCCACTCCGCCCCCGCTAGCACGGCCGGCGTCCGTGCCCATCGAACGTCAATGCCCCGGCATTGGCGCAGCGACTGAAACTCGTCGAGATTGCTCATGCGCGGATAGGCCACGATCGCGATTCGCGTCCCCGCCGTGCCGCTGACCGACTCGTCGAACAGACCGTCCTCTTCGGGTAGGCCATGGCCACGCCACATGGGAAGGACCGCAAGCGTGGGCACCCCCGTCATGCCCTCGAGCTCCTCCAGGCCGGATGTGAGAAGCGCCGCATCGCCGCGAAACTTGTTCAACACAAAGCCGCGGATCAGCGCGCGCTCGTGCAAAGGCAACAATTGATGCGTGCCAAACAGGTGCGCGAAGGCCCCTCCTCGATCGATGTCCGTCACGAGCAGGCACGCCGCGTGAGCCTCACGCGCCGTGCGCATATTCACGTAGTCGCTGGCGTGCAAATTGATCTCGGCGGGCGAGCCGGCGCCCTCGATCACGACGACCTCGTTTTCATGCAAAAGCGGGCGCAGCGCTTCGCGAGCGAAAGGCCACAGCAACTCGCTGCGCTCGCACCAAGGGACCTGCGCGAAATCCGCTCGCACCTGGCCAAGCACCACGACCTGAGTCGCCGTATCGTGTTCGGGCTTGAGGAGCACGGGGTTCATCCTGACGTCAGGGAGTGCACGTGCTGCCAATGCCTGGAAGTACTGGGCGCTACCCATCTCTCCCATGACGTCACCCGTCCCAGCTACAACCCGCGCATTGTTGCTCATGTTCTGGGCCTTGAACGGCGCGACTTTGAAGCCCCGGCGGGCGTACCACCGGCACAACGCCGTGCAAAGCCAGCTCTTGCCAGCGCCGCTCGTGGTTCCAAGCACCATCACCGCCCGCGCGTTCATCGGCGTCCGGTCTCCATCCTCAGAAGCGAGACCGCAGGGTAGCCGATCCGCTCGGGTTATCGCACCGGCCCAGAGATCCACGACGGCCACGCCCAGCGCCGAGTCGCCCTGCCGCCGCCATCGGAGTCCGGCGCTCATGGATCGCTCGGCGAGCGGCGAGCTGCCGGACCGCGACCCGAAGGGAGATGGAAATTTGTGACGATGTCGTAGTAGCAAGTCGGACTGCTCGAACGTAAGCGCGAATCGCGAGTCGCGAGGTTGGAGGCAGCACGCGAGAACACGCGAGAAACCGCGAGGCCAGTGGGCAGAATCCGGGCAGAATCCGCCAACACGGCCCATGTTGGCCATGTCGGCCATGTGGGCCACGCGGGCCACGCTCAACAAGTAGGCGCTCGTGAGCAACACTCCCCCAACCCTCAAAGCCGTGCCGAAGGTGTGCCCGAAGAGTGCAGTCCAAGCTCCACTTCGCTTGACGTTGCATGAGTTGCGGGCGATGTTTTATCCGTGGCCGAATCCCGGTCATTTCGATGCTGGGAGATGGGCGATGGTAGTGTCTACATGGATGCGATGCGCGCTGTGCGGCGGGCACGATCTATTCGCCGATGAATATGTGACGGGCTCCACCGTTCGAGCACCGGCTTTGAAGTGTGGCCAATGCGGAGCGGTCTATCTGGACGAGGCGGTTGCCCGGACGCCCGAAGAGCGCGAGTGCGTGCGATTGGCCAAGGAAGAGCCAAGCGTGGCGACCGCGGATTTCATGGAGCCCGAACCCGTCAGCACATTGCGCGTTGTCGAGCGTTCGTTCGCGGCCTCTCCTTCCACGGCGGACGGACCCGGCCAGCCGGTGGGCCGGATGTTGCTCGTGGACCACGACGATCTCGGTCGTGCAAGCCATGCCGCCATCCTCAGGAGTGCCGGCTGGCGGGTTGTCGAGGAAGGAGACCCGAAGCTCGCGCGAAAGCGAATGATCGTCGAGCGCTTCGATGTCATCGTGACCGATTTGATGATGCCGGGGATGAGCGGGCTGGAGCTCTTACGCATCGTGCGCGAATACGATCTCGATGTTCCCGTCGTGCTCCTCACCGACCGGCCTGATCTGCATTCCGCGATGGCCGCCATGCAGTACGGCGCATTTCTGTACATCGACAAGCCGGTCGCACCCGCGACGCTCCTCGACGCGGCCAAGCGCGCCCGCGATTTGCACTTGATGGCGCAACTCAAGCGTGAAGCGCTTGCGCTGCTCGCACTTCCGAACCGATCCCTAGGGGACCGTGCGGGCCTTGAGGCCCGGCTCTCTCGCGCGCTCGATGCGCTCTGGGTGGCTTATCAGCCCATCGTCGCGATCGGACCGCGACGCGTCATCGCCTACGAAGCTCTCGTCCGCACAGACGAGCCGACGCTGCAGCGCCCGGTGGACCTCTTCGACGCCGCTGCACGCTTGGGACGACTGCACGAGGTCGGGCGGAGCATCCGGTCGCGGGTGGCCGCGGACGCCAGCGCACTGCCCGACGGCGTGCTCTTGTTCGTCAACGTTCACCCCGATGACTTGAATGACTTCGATCTTTTCGCCGCGTCGTCACCTCTGAGCGAGATCGCAAGCCGCGTGGTCCTCGAGTTGACCGAGCGCGCACCTTTGGAGCATGTGGAAGGGCTGCAAGCACGGACCAAAAGGCTTCGTGAGCTCGGCTTTCGGATCGCGGTCGATGACCTCGGCGCAGGCTACGCAGGGCTATCGAGCTTCACCCTTCTGGAGCCGGACTACATGAAGCTCGACGCGTCCTTGATCCGATCGATCGACACGTCTGTGCAAAAGCGCAGCATCGTCCGGGCCATGTTGCAGCTGGCCACACGCGATCTCGGCGTCATGGTCATTTCCGAGGCCGTCGAGACGACCCACGAGCGCGACACGCTCGTGGCGCTCGGCGCCGAGATGTTGCAGGGCTTCCTCTTCGCTCGACCCGGCCGCGGCTTCGCGGAGCCCGCCTGGTAACCCGGCTCCAGAACCATCGTTGGCCTCGGTGCGTTCGAGTCCGGAAAGCCCGATCTCGGATCGAACCGCGCGCACTTGCGCGACTTCGGGTGACGGTGAAAACGCTCGATTCGGACCTCCGGGTGTACAGATGGAAGCGGCGGCGGTCTTTCGAGCTCTTGGTGTAGCGGGTCGGTCGCGTGCTCGACGGCCATCCCAGGCGAACGGCCGGCCCAGGTTGCGTGCGCGATGGCGTTTGCTGGCATGGTGATCCTCAGGTATGAATCGGGTATGAAGTCGGTCGCCAAGGTGGCCGTTAGCCTCCCCATCACGACGCTCAAATCGCTGGAACGCGTTCGGGCGCGTCTCCAAAAAACGCGCAGTGGTGCGGTCACCGAAGCCATCGAGCGTTGGCTTCAAGCCGAGGAGTTCGGTGACGATGAGCGCCGCTACGTCGAGGGCTACTTACGCCACCCAGAGCGGGTCGATGATGCAGCCACCGTGGCGGGTGCCGTCGTTGCGACCTGGGAGTCCTGGGAGTGAAACGTGGCGAGATCTGGTGGGCCCGACTGCCTTTGCCAGCTGGACGGCGGCCCGTGGTGCTCGTTTCGCGCGACTCGGCGTATGCGGTGCGCGCTTCGGTGACCGTGATTGAGGTCTCGACGTCGGTTCGGGGAATTCCAACCGAGGTTCCACTTGGCAAGCGTGATGGCCTGCCCAAGCGCTGCGTTGCGAATGCAGACAGCATCGTCACAATTCCGAAGACTTGGCTCGAAAGTCGAATCGCGTCTCTCCACTCCGAAAAGTCGTCCACGCTCGACGCCGCGCTTCGATTCGCCCTGGCGCTGCAATGAGTGAGCCGCGGCGGCGTTTGGGCAGCCGAGCCCTGGCTCGATCTACCTCACGCTCCAATCCCTCGCAGACGAAGGCCTCGTCACCGTCGAAGAACGGGATCAAAAGCGCACGTACACGATCACCTCGCGCGGGCTCTCGCTCGTCAAAGAGCGCGACAAGCGCGGCGACGGGCGCCCCCGGGCTGGCGTGTACGGCGGCCCCGGCGGTCCGCTTCGCGAAGCCGTCCTCGGCTTGAAGATGGCCGCCAAACAAGTGGCCGCCGTGGGTACTCCGGAGCAGCGCGAGCGCGCGACCGCTCTCGTCATCGAAACGCGGCGTCGCATCTACGAGCTTCTCGCCAATGGATAACTCGATGGCAACTGCGGCTTCATCCACCTTGCACTCGCCGAGAGCGTTCAGCGCGCTCGGGCTGCGCGGTTATCGTGCGTACATCGTCACGTTCATGCTGACCATGATGGCCGACAACATTGAGCATGTTGTCAGCTACTGGGTCATGTTTCAAAAGTTTCATTCGCCCGCGCTCGGTGGCTTTGCAGTCGTATCGCACTGGCTGCCGTTCCTCGCCTTTTCGGTGGCGGTCGGCGCCCTCAACGACCGATTCGATTCGCGGCGCATCATTCAGTTGGGCGCGCTGCTTTTCATTCTTGCCTCGGCGGGCTGGGGTTATTTCTTCGTCACCGGCACGTTGCACATGTGGCAAGCGATGCTGCTGCTTGTCCTCCACGGATGCGCGGGCGTTTTGTGGACGACTTCGAGCCAGATGCTCCTTTACGACATCGTCGGGCCGGGTGCGCTGCCGAGCGCGGTGCGCCTCGCAGCCACGGCCCGGTACCTCGGCACCCTCGTCGGACCCGGTGTCGGCAGCATGGTGATGCTGACGCTCGGCCCCACGCGGGGCATTTTGCTCAACACCGTGTTCTACTTGCCTCTCTTCTGCTGGCTGATTCGTGCACCCTACGGCCGCCACTATCGAGAGGATTGTCCGCCCCCCAAACGCGCAGTCCGTGGCTTTGCCGACATCGTGCAGACTCTGCGCGACGTTCGCACCATGCCGATCCTGACATCGATGATGGCGCTCGCGGGCGCCGCGTCGTTCTTCATCGGCAACAGTTACCAGGCCCAGATGCCCGGCTTCGCGCACGACTTGGGGCACGGAGATCCGGGGGTGGCCTATGCGGTGCTCCTGGCCGCCGACGCGACCGGCGCGCTCATCGCGGGCATTGTTCTCGAGAGCCGGGGCGGAATCTTCAAGATACGCCCCGCGTCGGCGACGCTGCTCGCGATGGCGTGGGCCCTGGCGCTGTTCGGCTTCGCATGGATGCGGTCGTACCCGTTCGCGATCGCGTTCCTCTTCTTGGCTGGGTTCTTCGAGCTCTCATTTAGCAGCATCGCGCAGACCCTCGTGCAGATGAACGCACCCGATGCGATGCGTGGCCGCGTGCTCGGCCTATACAACATGGCCGCGGCCGGCCTGCGTACCTTCAGCGGCGTGACGGTTGGCTTGATGGGAAGCGTTGCAACCGTGCACACGTCGCTGGCGATCGCGACGGCATCGTTTGCGTGTGTCGCGTGTTTCCTTTGGATCGATTCGTTGCGTGCCTCGACGTTTGCGAGATCGACGCGAGATCGGGACCCGACGCGCACGCCGTGATTCGGTAAAACCGAGGCGCGCCATCCCTTCGCGCCCGCTTGACCCGATCGCGCTTCGCCGGTACACGGGGACCTGGGGCCCGAGCGTCGGCCATGCGTGACTCGTGCGTCGTGTTGCTGGGCCACGGCAGCCGCGATCCCGCTGCGAACGAGGAGCATGAACGACTCGCGCAGGCGGTTCGCGCTCGTCGCCCGGATTGGCGCATCCAGACGGCCTACCTCGAGCGGGCACAGCCGGGGCTTGCCGAAGCGCTCGAGGTGGCGTCGACGGGCGCGCGTCGTGTGGTGGTGATGCCTCTGTTGCTGTTCGCCGCGGGTCACCTCAAGAAGGACGTTCCCTCGGCGCTTGCCGAGGTCCGCGTCCGGTTTCCGAATGTGACGTTTGTGGCGGCCCAGGCCCTGGGTGTCCATCCGGGGCTCGTCGACCTCGCGTGGCAACGCGTTGCCTCGGCGGTGTCGCCGGATCCCGCGTCGTTCGCCAAGACGCTCCTGCTCGTCGTAGGCCGAGGCGCGAGCGACCCCGACGCGAATGCTGATTTTTTAGAGGTCGCGCGCCGGATTGGCGACGGCCGCGGCCTGCTGCATCTGCAGGTCGCCTTCCTGGCGATGGCGGAGCCCCGAGTCGAGGCATCTCTGGAGATCGTGGCCCGCATGCGCCCCGATCGCCTGGTCGTCCTACCGTACTTGCTGTATGCGGGCCGGCTTCTCTGCGATCTCGCGCAACGGGTCCAAGCGTTCGCGTCAGGACACCCGGGGATCGAAACCGCCCTGGCCGGCCACCTGGGGGTGGGCGATCGGTTGATGGCGGTGGTCGAGGAGCGCGTTCGACAGGCCCTGGGCGAGGCGCCGTGATGACGGGGTTCTGACGCTCGGCAAGGCTCTCGACGGCCGCCGTCACGCTTGTGTCGCAGGGTTCCAGCCGGTGACCAGGCCCTCCTCGAGCCCGTCGAGGCGCCGCATGGCGTCCGAGTCGAGCGAAAAGTCGAAGACGCTTCCGTTCTCGGCGATGCGCTCCGCCTTCGTCGACTTCGGCAGCACGACGTGACCGTGCTGGATCCCCCAGCGGAGCAGCACTTGCGCCGGCGAACGCCCGACATCGCGTGCGACCCGCACGACGGCCGGATGCGTCAGCCGCAACCCGCGTGTCAGCGGGCTGTAGGCTTCGACGACGATGCCATGACGCGCGCAGAGTGCGACTGTCTCCCCGCGTTGGAGAAAAGGGGAGCATTCGATTTGGTCGACGGCGGGCACGACATGGGCATGCGCAAGCAGCTCCTCGAGGTGCGGTACGAGGAAGTTGCTCACCCCGATGGACCGCGCGCGCGAGTCGGCCGATAGCCGTTCGAGCGCGCGCCAGGACTCGAGCCGCAGCCCGGCCACCGGCCAGTGCAACAGGTACAGGTCGACGTACGCGAGCCCCAGGCGTTTCAAACTTG
>Ga0187859_10000364_pt1 | contig 30692 bp, 19 predicted proteins | sample June2016WEW_10_1_2_FD_133019 | JGI IMG/M metagenome (GOLD analysis project Ga0187859, IMG submission 133019) | Peatland microbial communities from SPRUCE experiment site at the Marcell Experimental Forest, Minnesota, USA - June2016WEW_10_10 | ecosystem: Environmental > Terrestrial > Soil >...
ATGTCTCGAAACGTGCGCTGTGGCCTGATTCAGGCGAGCAACGCGCTCGGCACAAACCGCCCGCTCGCCGAAATCAAGAAAGCCATGATCGACAAGCATCTGAAGCTGATCGAGCAGGCGGCGAAAAAGAAAGTCAAAATCCTCTGCCTCCAGGAACTTTTCTACGGTCCTTATTTCTGTGCCGAACAGGACGTTCGCTGGTACGACCTGACCGAACGCGTTCCCGACGGCCCCACCACGCAGTTAATGCAAAAGATCGCCGCCAAGCACGGCATGGTGATCGTCGTCCCCGTCTACGAGGAGCAGATGCCCGGCCTCTACTTCAACACCGCCGCAGTCATCGACGCCGACGGCAAATATCTGGGCAAATACCGCAAGCATCACATCCCGCATGTGCATCCTGGATTTTGGGAAAAATTTTATTTCACGCCGGGAGACATGGGTTATCCCGTATTTGAGACGAAGTACGCGCGTGTCGGTGTCTACATCTGCTACGATCGCCATTTTCCCGAAGGCGCGCGCGTGCTCGGCTTGAACGGTGCGGAAATCGTTTTCAATCCCTCCGCCACGGTTGCCGGTCTCTCCGAATATCTGTGGGAACTCGAGCAACCTGCCCATGCCGCCGCCAACGGATATTTCGTAGGTGCGATCAATCGCGTAGGTCGGGAAAAACCCTGGAACATCGGCGAGTTCTACGGCAAGAGTTATTTCTGCAATCCGCGCGGCAAGATCATCGCGCAAGCCAGCCGCAATAAAGATGAAGTACTGGTCGCCGATCTCGATCTCGACATGATCGAGGAAGTAAGAAGGGTCTGGCAGTTCTATCGCGACCGGCGTCCAGAAACATATGGCGCCCTGACGACCCAGACAGGACAAACAGCCGCGGCGGACTAAAGGAGGAATCGGAGTCGTATCGTGCCCTGTCATCCTGAGTGAAGCGAAGCACCTATGAATTCGTCTTCCCGAATCGAATCCAGCCCGCTCTACAACCCCGACCTCGCGCCCGCCACCCTCGAGCGCCGCACTTGGGGAACCTACAACTTCGCCGCGCTATGGGTTTCGATGTCGGTCAACATTCTGACCTACATGCTGGCGGCGAGCCTAATCCAGGGAGGAATGAACTGGAAGCAGGCGGTCGCTACCGTGTTCCTCGGCAACACGATTGTGCTCATTCCGATGCTGTTGAACTCGCATCCGGGAGCGCGCTACGGCATTCCATTTCCGGTGCTGGCCCGCGCATCTTTCGGAGTTCTGGGCGCGAACATCGCCGCCGTTTTGCGCGCCCTCGTTGCCTGCGGATGGTTCGGCATTCAAACCTGGATTGGCGGCGAAGCAATCAATACGCTGATTACTACGCTTGCGCCGGGCTGGGGGCAAGTGGCTCATGGGGCGGCGATTTGCTTTCTGGCATTCTGGCTGATTAATCTGGCGGTGATTCTCAAAGGAATTGAATACATCCGCTTCTTGCAGGGAATCAGCGCACCCGTTTTGCTCGCAGTTGGCCTCCTGCTGCTTGCGTGGGCCTACAAATCGGCCGGCGGATTTGGTCCGATGCTCTCGGCGCCATCACGTTTTGTGAGCTTCCCCGATTTTCTGAAGTTCCTCATCCCCGCCCTCAACGGCACAGTTGGATTCTGGGCGACGGTCTCGCTAAATATTCCGGACTTCACCCGCTTCGCGCGCAGCCAACGCCAACAGGTGATCGGTCAGGCTCTCGGCCTCCCCACGACGATGACGCTCTACTCGCTGATTGGCATCCTCGTAACCTCGGCGACGGTTGTAATCTATGGGACGGCAATCTGGGATCCTGTGCAATTGCTCAGCCGCTTTCATTCCCCCGTAGCCGTAGTAATCTCCCTCCTCGCAATTCTTCTCGCCACCCTCAACGTAAACATTGGTGCCAATGTCGTCTCGCCCGCCAACGACTTCTCAAATCTTTGGCCGCGCAAAATCAATTTTCGCACTGGCGGAATCATCACTTGCTTTATGGGAATCGTCCTCATGCCATGGAAACTCTTGTCCGACTACGGCACCTTCATCTTCGGATGGCTCGGCGGCTATGCTGCCTTTCTCGGACCGGTGGCGGGCATCATGATCTGCGATTACTTCGTAATCCGCCGCCGGGTGCTCGTGGTCGACGATCTATACCTCCGCGGCGGCGTCTACGAATATTCCAGCGGGTTCAACTGGCTCGCTGTGCTGGCACTCGCTCTGGGAGCAGGCACCGCATTGATAGGCTTGGTCGTTCCCGCCCTGCGTGTCTTATACAGTTATTCGTGGTTCGTCGGTTTTGCCATTTCCTTCGTCGCCTACTACGCGCTAATGGCCCTCCAAAGGCAATCCGAGATGCCGGCCGCGAAAACCGCTTTATAACTCTACCGATTCTTGGTGATCAATTCGCCGAACGGTTCAGAGCCGGCGTTCCATGTCCCTTCGAAGGGGTTGTCCAGGTCAGTTAGGACGAAGTGGGCGAAGAACAACAGCGTGGATGTTATGGCGACGGAAACGCTCCCCAGCGCCACGTTGCGAAATGGATAAAAGAAAAGCAAAAATAAAATCGTGGATGCGGTCAGCGTGACAAAAAGAAAGAGTGTTTGCGGCATTCTTTTTGCGCTGATCGATAATCGTTCGTCCCGATGCGCACTTGCCTGGTTAGCGATGTCGAGAAGCCGCTCGTATACGATTCGTTCTGCATCATTTTCAGGCTTCATGTTAATTACGCTTGAAACCACTTCATGGAACAGCCTGTCGGTTTTCTCGGTCGGATCATTCTCTGAGAGCGCTCGCCATTCGGTTTCTACTACCCCACGCGCGTAAGTCTTTACCGCTCGCACCATCGGTTCGCGGATTGCTTCCTTCATCTGGGTACTGAAAAGCAACAGATCTTTCAAAGCTCCCGATTCTTTCCGAACCTCATTCTCGACGGAGGCAAATTGACCCCAAATAACGTACGTCGCGAATGCATACACGACGCTGTAGAGCGTGCCGATGATCTGAAGAAGCGCTGCTAAACCCTCAGCGTCATTCAGAAAAAACTTCTGAAAGCCGAGCAGCCAGAGAGCTGCGTAGAGAGCGGCTGCCCCCGCGACCAGCTTCGCGCCGCGGAAACGAGTAGCTGCGGGAATAACGTCGAAATTCATCTGCGAACGTGTCCGGTTACAAGAATGAGCAACGTGACGCCACAAATCTACAGCAAACTTCCGCTCTGCCTACCAGATTCTCCCCGATTAATCGACGCCACGGTGGATAGGACGACAAACATCGAAGTCGCCTGCGGCATCCTAATTGCTGCGAGGTGGCTATCAAAAACCCAACCCTATTCTGCGCCTGTCTCTGCCTGTTCCTCGGAACCGCCTTCGCGCAGCCAGGGGGAAAAGCAGCGGACGACACCACCATCGTGCTCGGTTGCATCCAGCGCTCGCAGCAGAACTACCTCGTCGTCGACAGCCATGGAACCAGTTATCTTCTCGACGGCGTGGGCGATCAGCTCAGCGGCGAGGTGGGTCATACTCTCGAGGTGAAGGGGAAGCTGATCGACCCACCGAAGCGAGTCACGGACGCTTCAAAGCAGAGCTTCCGCGCGACCGATAATCATGGCCTGCAGTTGGAAACGCTCCGCGTTTCGAGCGTTATTGACGATGTGCATCGGCTCGGAAATACCTGCCGTGCGCAATAGCCGCACTGCCCTGACTCAACTCTACCGGAACGCCGGCAACACATCCTTCTTATATGCTTCCAGCGTGTCCTCTTCGTCACCGCACATCAGATAAATATTGAACTGCGTCACCCCAGCCCGCACCAGCGCACGTATCTTTTCAATGTGCGCCTCGGCCGGCCCAAGTAAGCAGAAACGGTCGGTCACTTCGTCTGAAACAAAATTCGCATTGCTGCTGTCGACTTCGCAGTGATGCAGGTAATCGTACTTTCCGCGATCGCGTATATAAGAGGTTAGCGCCGGCGGAAGTTCTTCCGGCTTGTAGCGCGAAACCAGATCGACAACGTGATTCGAAACCAGGGCAGGGAACCAGCGCACTCGTTCGCGCCCAACCTTCACATCATCGGACACCCACACCGGCGCGGCCGACATGATCTCGATCTTCCGCGGATCTCGTCCCGCTGCCTCCGCCCCATTTTTGACGAAGCCAACGCACCACTCGATCAAGTCGGGATCAGCAAACTGGAGAATAACGCCGTCAGCGATTCGCCCCGCCAGTTCGAGCACCTTCGGCCCATATCCCGCCACCCATACTGGCGGTACTCCTCCGGTCGCCCACGTCAGCCGCGCCGTAAGGCCTTCGTATTCCGTTTCCTTCCCGCCAGTCAAGTTTCGGAAAGCTTCTACCGCATGTTCCAACTGTGCCGATGTAACCGGTTTCTTGCCCAGCACGCGCCGTGAACTATCTCCGCGCCCGATGCCCAGTTGCATGCGTCCACCAGAAATTAAATTGAGTGTCGCAAACAGGCTCGACGTAACCGTAATGTCGCGAGTCGCTGGATTCGTCACGCAGGTTCCCAGCCGCATGTGCTTGGTATTCGTCGCCATCAGCGTGAGCGTAGGGTAAGGTTCGAGCCAAAGGACGTGCGAATCGAAGATCCAGCCATATTCAAATCCAGACGCTTCCGCCTGCCGCGTCAGACTGACGATCCGCTCCACCGTCATGTCGGGCTTGATGGTGATGCCAAAACGCATGATGTCTCCTCGATTCCAACCGATAATCGCTCTCGTAAGTTGGCGAGTTTAGCATAAAATCTTTACTTCGCCGCCAAAGGAGAGCCGAATAACCATGGCCTTCGACACACTCATCGTGAACGGTCGCGTCGCCACCGCCGCCGATACGTATACCAGCGACGTCGCCATCAACGACGGGAAGATTTCCGCCGTGGGTCAATCCCTGCCCCACGAGAATGCCGTAAAGATTATTGACGCCAAAGGCAAATATATTTTTCCCGGGGGGATCGACGTGCATACTCACCTCGACATGCCCTTTGGCGGCACGACCAGCGCCGACGATTTCGAAACGGGCACCCGCGCCGCGGCCTTCGGCGGGACGACGACGCTGATCGACTTCGCCATCCAATACAAGGGTCAGACACTCCGCACCGCCTTCGATACCTGGATGCAGAAGGCGTCCGGCAAAGCGGTCTGCGATTACGCATTTCATTGCATCATTACCGATCTGGCCGGCGCGCAGCTCGATGAGATGAATGCGCTGGTGCGCGAAGGAGTCACCAGCTTCAAATTGTTCATGGCATATCCGGGCGTTTTTATGCTGGACGATGCCAGCATCTTCAAAGCTCTTCGTGCGACCTCAAAGAATGGCGGGCTCGTTTGCATGCACGCCGAAAACGGCGGCGCGATTGACGTAATCGTCCAGCAAGCGCTAGCCGAAGGAAAGAAAGCTCCGAAGTATCACGCCTTGACGCGGCCGACGACGGCGGAGGCGGAGGCTGTATCGCGAGCCGTCGCGCTTGCCGAAATGGCCGGAGCGCCGCTCTACATCGTACATTTGAGTTGCAATGAGGCCCTGGAAAAGGTACGCGAGGCGCGCGATCGCGGCCTTCCCGTTTATGCCGAAACATGCCCGCAATACCTTTATTTGTCGCTCGAGAATATGGATGCGCCAGGCTTCGAGGGCGCAAAATATGTTTTCACTCCACCGCTGCGCGAAAAATGGCATCAGGAAAAATTGTGGAATGGATTGAAGCGCGATCATCTCCAGGTAGTCTCGACCGATCATTGTCCCTTCTGTTTCAAAGAGCAAAAGGAGCTCGGCCGCGACGATTTCACCAAGATTCCAAACGGCGGCCCCGGAGTCGAGCACCGCATGAGCCTTATTTATTCCGGCGGAGTTGCCGGAGGCCGCTTCAGCGTTAACCGTTTTGTCGAATTGGTTTCGACGACTCCCGCCAAGCTCTTCGGCTTATATCCGAGGAAAGGTACGATCGCGGTGGGCAGTGACGCCGATCTTGTGATTTTCGATCCCGACCGCAAGCACACCATCAGCGCGAAGACGCATCACATGCGCGTCGATTATTCAATGTTCGAAGGGATAGAAGTAACTGGCATGCCCGACACAGTCCTGTCGCGCGGACGCGTTGTTGTGAAGGGAGATGAATTTCTCGGAAGGACGGGCGCGGGGGAGTTTTTGAAACGAGCTCTGTACACGCAGCCCTAGCTCCCCGAAACAGGAAATCGAGAATCCCGCGAGTTAATGCTTGTCCCCTTGCTCAACAAAAAACTTGCCCGTCTCCCCCGCCGAAAAATAGCGCGAGGTCACCGTTTTTTTGCGGGTGAAGAACTCGACCGCGTCCCAACCATGCACGTGCAGGTCGCCGAAGAAAGAATCCTTCCATCCAGAAAACGGAAAATAAGCCGGCGATGCCGCCACGCCAATATTCACGCCAACCATGCCGACTTCAATGCGACGACTATATTCCCGCACCGCCGCGCCGTTTTCGGTGAAGATCGAAGTGCCATTGCCGCGCGGATCGCTATTCACCAGCGCAATCGCTTCTTCGAGCGTATTCACGTGCATCACCGAGAGCACGGGGCCAAAGATCTCGTCGCGTGCCGCTCGCATATCCGGAGTCACATTATTCAAAATCGTCGGGCCCACAAAATTTCCTCCCACTGGAACGCCCCTGGGACGCCGCCCATCCACCAGCAACTCCGCGCCTTCGTTCACTCCGGTCTCGATCGCGTCATGAATGCGCTCGCATGCGGCACTCGAAATCACCGGCCCGAGGCTCGCCTTCGCGTCCATGCCATCGCCCGCCACCAGTTTCTGCGCCGCCTCTTTCAGGGGGCCCATGATCGCATCTTGCGCCAAGCCAACCGTCACCAGCACCGATCCCGCCATGCATCGCTGACCCGACGCGCCAAAGGCGCTGCCTAGAACGTTCGACACTGTCTTGTCGACGACCGCATCGGGCATGACGACCATATAATTTTTCGCCCCGCCCAGAGCCTGCACGCGTTTTCCTTTTTCCGCGGCGCGCCGGTAAATATATTTCGCGGTATTGACCGATCCCACGAACGACACGGCGCGAATTCCCGGACTATCAAGAATCGCATTCACCGCATCGTGCGCGCCATGCACCATGTTCACCACACCCGGCGGCAATCCAATCTCTTCGAAAATGTGAAACATCAGTTCCGCCGTAAGCGGAACCTGCTCCGAAGGCTTCAAGATAAATGTATTCCCATAAACAATGGCAAACGGCAGAAACCACATCGGCACCATGGCCGGAAAATTAAATGGTGTGATGGCCGCGCACACGCCGACGGGCTGGCGAATGGTTTCGGTATTAATGCCGCGCGCCACGCCTTCGAGAACGCGTCCCTGCATAGTCATCGGCGCGGAGCAAGCCACTTCCAGAACTTCGATGGTCCGCGAAACTTCGGCCCGAGCGTCAGAAAGAACTTTCCCGCCTTCGCGCGTGATCGACGCCGCGATCTCGTCAATTCGCTGCCGGAACTTCTCGCGCAATGCGTAGATAAATTCCGTCCGCTCCCCCACCGCGCGCCCGCGCCAGTCAGGCAAAGCAGCGCTGGCGGCGGCGACCGCCGCCTCCACGTCGGCAGCTCCGGACAAGGGAACGCGCGCCAAAACCGCGCCGTTCGCAGGATTAGTCACCTCGATCAGACCAGACGCCTGCGCCGCCACCCAGCGCCCGCCAATATGATTCGCCAGAATTCGCGTCGAAGTCGCATCCGAGGAAACCCTGTCATCCTCACGGGTCCTGCCGCTGGTCATTTTCTCCTCGGTGGTAAGATCGGTCAGAATATTCGTTTCCGTCATGGCTACCCCTTCGTCTCCCCGGAGCTCTGAGCCTTTGCCTAAGTCCTACTCAGCACCAGAATCCGGCTGCTGGCTTGGTTTTACCACGTTTCACCGCCTAACGACAGCGCGGTTTTAATTTCGTCCAAACGTTGCCGGAATCGCCCGCCGCCCGTAGAATTAAAAAACCATCGTTCGCTTGTAGGCCCGTAGCTCAGTCTGGTTAGAGCGCTTCCTTGACACGGAAGAGGTCGATGGTTCGAGTCCATTCGGGCCTACCATTCCCACGAAATGCATTTCAGCTCGCGGTCCCTCGTTGCGCTCCTGATTTCGCCTGCGGACTCCCGCTCGCGATCGTTAACCTCGTCTGCATGGGCGGCGCCTGGGCTGAGGAGACGCTCTGTCGTTTGAACAGCCGGACGCCGCGCGGAGCGGAAGAGTGATGTTGAGCGTGGTTACTCTCGACGCTACGGGCAAGTAGCGCACACCGGCGTTCGTGCGACATCATATCCGGACGATACCTCTCCCGACGATGCGCTGATCAAGTCGGTTTCTATCCAAAAGTTGTGTTCTGCGTCGATAAAGTAATAATTCACCGGCAGCCCCGTGCCGCTTCCTCCTATATTGAATGCGCTGCTCTGGTTAGCATTTTCGAGAGTGCCCGAAAAAGGACCATTGGCGGACGGGGAATTAAAGGTGCCCCCAATGCTTTGGTCTGGCAGGCCCGAGAGTCCTGCATTAACGCTGCTATCCGCGACACCGGCGAGGGTTTGGGCCGTCCCGCTCGCATTGAACTGGGCGGTGCCATCGTTCTCGCTGCCGTTCTCCTGCGTGAAACTCATCCCATAATCACCGGTGAATGCCGCGCTCCCCGACTGCTGATAAGCAACTCCCGTCGCAAACGATGCGTAATTGGTATCTCCGTCGGCGAGCACCAGCGCCGCCGGCTCCCCAGCGCCGGCCGCGCTACCCGTGAGATAGAAATAATATGTCGGGTTATATGCCGGCCTCGGTTCCGTGCCGAAGGTGATTGAGGTCGAGACCGCGCGGCCGGTAGCGTCGACTGCGTAACCTCCCGTGAAAGCCCCACTCACTTGGGCGCCTGTAATTTCGTTTTGTTTGCAGGTCTGTTGGGCGCAGTTCAGCTGCAGAAAAGTATCCGAGAACCCGCTCGTAAAGTCGCCGATCCCGTCCGCGGTAAACAGGCCGGCCGAAGTTAAGGTTGACGGAGTTGTATTGCTGCAGCAGAGGTCCACTCCGCTGACGCCGAAGACGTAGGGTGCGCCGGACAACGAGCCGTTGCTAAAGCCGCCCTGCGGCACCGTCTGGGCGATCGCAACTCCGCCGGTCAATCCAAAGGCAGTAGCGTTGGTTGCCGTGTAGTCGCTTTCAATCAGCTTGATGTGGCTGACGTCGACGATATAACCCGTAAGCTGAAGACTGACCGGATTTTGGTGGAAGCCGAAACCTGCCGTCAAATTCAAAATGACCTGACCGAATGAATCGGGCGCGGCAATCGGCGCGGTCGACGAAATGGGCGCGCCGGTTTCTGTCAGTTCCTTTCCGTATAGCTCATCGCTCAAGCCTGAAACGTTGCCCGACGAAATATTAAAGATGCCGCCGAACGCGATTGGATACGGCGAACTCTTACCCAGTTTTGGCTGAATGGCCGCGCCGGTCATCACAAAGGCATAGTTCCCCGCCGGAACCGCCGCAGCACTGGTCTGCAGATCCAGAGTACCAGTGCCCGACGCGCCCGTCGTAGCCGAGCCTAAGTCGATTTGCGAAATCAGCGCTCTAGGATTCTGTGGTTGGTTATTATCAAGGTAGACGAAAGCAAAAGTTTCAACTCCGTTACCGCCGATATTCTTATCGTTCGTGTTGATGGTGATTGTGCCTCGTCCATCGTTGCCCAGAAAATACGTGCCCGTAAGATTGGTGTCCAATAAAGATAGCGACGAAAAATAATTTGTGGTCTGTTCGCCGTTCGTGATGTTGCCAGCGCCGTCGAGCACAATGGCGCCCGCCAGTTCGTACGGGTCAAGCGAGGAATCAACGCCCTGAACTTGAATCACATATGTTCCTGCCGGCAAGCTCGAGTTAAAGGTTGAGACCGTGATCGGAGCCACCACATTCGAGATGTGTGACGCAGTCGCCAAGGCCACAATTTCCACGCCCATGGTGTTGGTGGAGATCGCGGACGGCGCCGTATAAGTGGTCGGCGTGCCGCTGGCGGTATGGAAGGCACTGAGCGAGCCGCAGTTCCCCGGATTCTGGCAGGTCAATGTCCAATCGACCCCGTAGTTGTTTGGATCGTTCGTAACTACTGCCGTGATATTCTCCGAAAAACCGACATTAAGCGAGGGCGCGGGCTCGGGTTGAAAAGCAATGGACACCTGGGACTGCGGCGGCGGAGGCGGATTCTGCACGTTCGCGGTGCCGCCGCTGCTGCACCCGGCGAGCACCGAAATCATCGCCACCAGCAGAAGAGAGAGAATCCATCGTTGGGTTGCCACTGCCGACCTCCTGGAATAATCTGCGCTATCTTGTTCGCCGTCGCATTAAATCGAATCTAACTGGCTTTGCCACATCCTTAAATCTCACGAGCGCCAGTCACTGCCCCGTGCCGCGTAGATACACAAACTGGGGATTGCCAAGCGTTACCACTCCCGAGCTTGATAACTGCGAATAGTTGATAGTAAGTTGTCCGGTATTGAGACCGATGCTGCCGGGTTTGAAAGTTACAGTAAGTGTGCAACTGCTGCCCTGCGCCAACGTTGCCGGACAATCGTCGCTCTCGGAGTAACTGCTGCCGCTCACCGTGATCTGGCCGACAAAAGTGACGGTCGCACAATCTTCTGTCCCACACTGTGGGTAGGTCAGGTTCGGGTCGTTGACCAACGTAACCGTCATCGGGGCGCTCGCCTTCCCTTTTGCCTGGTTTCCAAAATCCAATCCCGCGCTGGGAGACATTCGCAATGGGCTCGGAGCATTCGCCTTCAGCTCCACCGGAAATCGTCCACTATCGATTTCGCAGTCAGTAGTTACAGCGCCAGAACATTGGACCGTATTCAGTTCCAGAAAATAATCCAGGCCGCTGTTGGCGTTGGTCTTCGGCTGCGGCACATAGGTGATCAGGAGGCTGCAACTCGCCTGAGAAGCGAGCAAAGTTCCGGTGCAGGTGTCGGACGAAATCTGGAAATTGGGCAGTGTCGTGCCGGGGTCGCTGTCGCAGTTGTAGTCGATGGTTTCGCCGTTTGGGTTAATCGGAAGAATTCCCGAACCGTTGGCCACCACCTGCAGACCAGCTACAGGGCTGCTTGCCAGCAAAGGATGAGGAAGCTTGATCTGCCCTTTGGGTGGATTCAAACAAGATGCTCGGCCCAGAATCTGGACGGGATAGCCGCTCACATTGGTGAAGGACAGCATTTGAGGAAGACTCGTTTCCGGTGGATTCTGTTCCTCCGCGCTGAAATCGAGCTCGGGAGTGGAAGCTTGAATCGCGCTTACGCCAGTGCCCGTGATCGGCAGAACAAACGCCTTGTCGTTGTCCGCACTTGCGGGGCTGTTCACCTGCACCTGGAAGCCTGGAGCAGCAAACGGGCAAAATTCCGGCGAAACTCCAGCGGTGGATGGCGGGCTTCCGAACGGCAGCCAGGGGCAGGCTTCCTGTGGAGAAAAGGTCACCGTGATGGAGCAGGACTGACCCGCGCCGAGATCGAAAGAATTGCCTTGCGAAGCGACGCCTCCAGCGCCGCAGGCGTCGGTCTCCGCAAAGCTGGGCAGACCGTTGAAATCGCTCTCGCCCCCGAAGAGGTAGGTATTGTTATCACTGAACTTCACGGTCAGGCCGCTCAGGGTAGCACTTGAGTTGTTGGCCAGCGTGATCGTCTGCGTTGTCGCCGGTGATTCCAGGGTTTGGGCGGGGAACGTTATTACTGCCGGAGTCAGAGTGATCGGCTGCTGACAAGCGGTCGTGCTATTCAACGCTAGACAGATATTGCCGGAGTCTCCCGCTGTGGTGGGGGAGCCTAGATTGCCAGGGCAGGCGCTCGTCGCCACTATGTAGGAGGGTCCAACCCCGTGCAAAATGTAACCGCCCTGCGCCGAGTCGAAGGTGACGGGATTAATGCCGGTCGGAGATCCGGTCGGTTGGCCGATCTGTCCGATAATCGCTCCGTTAGTTGCGATGATTTGCAGAATCACCGAATTGCCGCTGATCTGGCCGTTCACCGAGGCAACCGAGAAACAAGGATAGTCGCTCAGCTCGGTAGTCGGATCGAGGAAGGTTAGAGTGCCCGTAACGGTCGCATTACTCGCTCCGATATTCTCGCCCTGAGTAAGTACCCCTGACACTGCGAAATCCTGATTGGTCAGGCTCGTACCTGTACTGTGAAAGCTTCCTTCGATGGTACCCGTGAGAGGTGGCACCGAGATAGCGCTCCACGACAAGCCTGTAACAGCGTATCCGCAAACCGAACCATTAGGCGCGGTCCCGGCCGTCGACGTATAAGTCCCCATCATCGTCGAGCCATCGGTAGTTAGCGTGCCGGTAAGAGTAAAGGTCTGTGTGGCGGCCGTCACCGTTAGCGTCACGTTCTGGCCGCTGACGGTTGCGGTTATCGGAGCTGATCCACTGTTGCAAGGTACCGCGTTCGGGGCCGACGACGTCACGGAGTAAACCGCCTGCCCCGAAGCCGTGCCATTGTTCTGAAGCAGAAAGCCACCCTGCAAGCCACCATTGAAAGTTGGATCGTTTTGATTTCCATCGGTCTGCGGAGCCAGCGTGAACTGCCAATTGCCCGAGAGCATAGCCGGGCTCTGGGGGTCGTTAGACGATCCGCCCCCGCATCCCGCAAGGCTGCCCATCATTATTATTATTGCGAAGACTATCAGCAGCAGGACGCGCGGCCCCATCGCGCACATTCGGCGAGTCCGCGCCATTCCACGGTTCGCGCGGGCCGGCACCGGCTTGTAACGTGATGTAGTGTTATTCGATCTCTGCATGATGCTCCACATCCCCGAAAATAATTCCCTCCGCACCTGGCTCAATCGCACCAGCGGCTCCTCCATCCGCACTGATCCCGCTGCCCGTGATCGGCAGCGTGAAGATCATGTCGCTGTTTTGGCCGGTGACGGTCAGCGTCGCCGTAAGCGGAGATGGACACTCCGTCGGCGGAGTTCCTACCGCGCAGGTTTCCAGCGGAGCGAAGGTGATCGTAATAACGCAAGACTCCCCTACCAAGAGTGAGAAGGGCTGCCCCGCCGCGGGGAGGCCATTAACTCCGCACGCATCTGTCTCCGTAAAATTGGCCGCCCCGCTATCGTTAGCTAACGCCAGTGTCAAACCGCCAATGGGAGAGCTCAAAGCATTTGCCAGCGTGATCGTTTGCATGGTTGCAGGCGTGCCCAATACTTGCGAGGGAAATGTTAGTGAGGATGGAGTCAGCGTAATCGGTTGTAGGCACGCGCTCGCGCTTCCCAGCGCAAGGCATATGTTGCCGTAATCCCCCGCATTACCGACGGTAAGTGTGTTGCCAGAACTCTGTGGACACGAGTTAGTCCCAACCATGTAGGTTGGCCCGCTTCCGCTAAGCATGGCCCCGCCCACCAGTGGCGCAACAATAACCGCATTAACGCCCGTCACTCCGTTCGAGCCCGGTACTTCTCCAATCTCACCCCAGGTCGATCCGTCCGCCGCGCTGATTTGCAGATTGAGAATGTTGCCGCTGATTTGCCCGGCGACAGACGCCGAAGTAAAGCACGGGTAGTCACTGAGATTTGTCGTTGTATTTAGAAACGTCAAATTGCCAGTGACGCTGGCATTGCTGGCTCCCGTATTCGCTGCCTGGAAAAGTCCGCCTGACACCAGAAAAACTTGCTCATCCAGTCCGGCAACCCCGCCCGCGCTGTGAAAGCTCCCTTGAATCGGTCCCGTAATTGTCGGCACAAGAATCGCGCTCCATTGCAGGCCCGTCTCCGCGCTTCCGCACGGCGTGCCGTCCCCCGCCGTTCCCGCGGTCGACGTATACGTACCCACCATTGTCGAGCCGTCGACACTTAGCGTTCCGGCAAGCGTAAACGTCTGCGTGCCTGCCATCGCCGTTAGGGCTACATTCTCTCCACTCACCGTTCCCTTAATCTCGGCCGTTCCGCTATTGCAAGGGTAGGGAAGTAGCGGCGGAGAGACGGCATAGGCGGATGATCCCGTTACCGTGCCATTGGTTTGCAGCAGAAAGCCGCCTTGCAAGCCGCCCTGAAAAGAGCCGTCGGGCGGAGGCGCCATCGTATATTGCCAGTTGCCGGCAACCGTCACGTCATTTTGCGCACCATTCGAACTGCCGCCGCTGCCGCAACCCAAAAGCAGCATCGTGGCGCCAAGCAGTGTGACCGTGAACAGCGCCCGCCACAGAATCTTCGCGTCCGCCCCGCGTGACCGCCGCGACAGCGCACGTCCCCCACACGCTTGCCCTCGATCCTTTCTTCCAGCTAATCTCGTCATGATGGTGCAGTCCTAAAAGCCCAACTTGAGCCCAACCTGTAGGGTGCGGGGCCGATGCGCATCGAGCGGATGCAGAAAAGAAGCCCCCGTGACGCAATCCCCTCCGCTGCCTTTGAACCCCGCCGAATACAAAGGTCCGGCATAACAACTGACGATGTTATTTCCGCTGCTGCCCGGATTTGTGGGGTCCCAGATCCGAAATTCCGTGTGATTAAAAATGTTGAACGCGTCGGCGTGGAAGTCAAGTTGGCCAGACTCTCGTATCTTGAAGTGTTTCAACAGCGACACATCGAAGTTAAAACGGTGCGGGTTATTCAGGAAGTTCCGGCCCGCATCTCCGAAGGTTAGCCCGCGCGGAGCCACAAATTGCGAGGGATTGCCGATAAGCGGTCCGAAACTTTGCGCATTGCCGCCGGGCGACGGCTGTCCCTTGATCACGTCGGGATACGAAGCCGCAATGCCAAGTCCGCTCGAAACTCCAGCATTGTCCGTTAACGAAACGCCGGTATTGCCCGCGCTGTTAATCACTGTGAACGGCGTGCCCGATTGAAACAGTGTTACCCCCGAAAGCTCCCAACCGTCGGCAAGCTCGTTTACCAACGTCGAACAACAATTCGATTTCGGGGCGCTATCATCTTTCGGCTTTTCATTGGCCCAGTCGCTGAATCGACGGGGGAAATCTTTTATCGGAAGTTGATAAACGTAGCTGAGCGTCGCCAGATGGCGCTCGTCAAAACTGGAGCTCGCCTTGTTCTCGCGCAGATCATAGGAGTTAACCAGAATCGGATCGCTTCGATCGGAAGCATCATCGAGCGAGTGGCTATAGGAATACGCAAATCCAAGTGTAAGTGGCCCGCTGGTGTGCCGTATGGTCGTTTGCAACGCGTGATAACTCGAGTTGGCAACGTTCTGCAATGAAAGAACTCGTCCAAGACCCGGGTAAGGCCGCCCGGGAAGAGAATTAACGTTCGGAATATTCGGATTAGTGCACGCTGCCTGCAGATGCATATAAGCAGGATTTTGCGGTGATACCTGCGTTCCATCCATGAGCAAAAATGGATTATTACCGTCACCGGGTGCCTGCCCGGGCGCGCCAGGATTGCCGTTCGGAAGTATTGTGCAGTCGGTAATCGTCAGTGGCTCGTTAGGACCGAACGGATTTTGGCTTGCAGGTAATGGCGGCAACTGGTTCAGTTGGCGCTCGACAGTCAGGTGCGTTCCGCGGCTTCCAACGTAGGCAACATTAAGGACTGTGGAGCGAATTAACTCGCGTTGCACTCCGAAACTCCATTGTTGTGCATATGGCCAAATCGCCTTGGTCGGAATCGAGGTTACGTCGAGAGGAAAGGCGGATCCCGCCGCGGGCGGGGCCCCCCCTACCAGGCTCGCGCAAGCGCTGTTCGTTGGATCAAACGCCGGACCATATCCGACGTTGCCGATGCATGGGTAACTTACAGGAAGCTGCTGCGTCATGCTGAGCACAACCGGCGCGCTCGCCTCGAGAGAACCTGTATTGGCCTCGTTGCCGGTGCCGTGCTCGAAGAAAATGCCATACCCGCCGCGGATCGAAGTCTTTCCATCGCCCCACGGATCCCACGCAAAGCCGACTCGCGGCGCTGGATTAAACAAATGCCCTTGCATGCAACTTACGGGCGTCCCGCTCAAGCCGCATTGCACCAGCCCCAGGTCGGCGACCACGCCCGGATCCAATTGGAAAGTGGTCGGATTGAATGTCACCGGGATTGATCCGGCGGTCTTGTCCAAAAGCTCCCCATAGATTGGATCAACCGCAAACCGAGATTCATTGAATCGCGAGGCCTCCCAGTTCCAGGCGTTGCGGTTTTTCTCGCTATAAGTGCCAAACAGGCTGATTCGCAACCCGAGATTAACTGTAAGTCGAGGAGTTACCTTCCAATCGTCCTGGAAATAAGGCTCACCCAGCTGAAAACGTTGGTAGTAACGGTGCTGCGACGAATCCTGGGTAAAACTCTGAATGAATCCCTCCGGAATCAGATGCGCATTCGCATCCGATTCAACCAGGAAGTCAGCGAAAGCATTGCCCGTACTGTGTGTCAGGTTACTGAATGTCAAAAGGCCTTGTAAGTCGCCCGAAGCGGCACCGATCGCATTGTTAGTCTGGTTGCGCTGCGAGTAGACATATTGTCCCCCGAACTGCAGCGTGTGTTTGCCAATCGATTTGCCCACATCGTCCCGGATGGAGTAAGTGGGATTCGTGTGTCCCCAGGGCATGTAAGCGGGATCGGCGGCAAACCCCCGCCCGCCGTAAGCGGCATTCGTCCCGAGAAAATTGATTCCCGGCATCTTTCCGCCAAATCCATTATTAAAGATGTAACCAATGGCGCATTGCGGGAAGCCCGTAACCGGATCGGCGCTGAGCGCGGGATTGCATTGCCCTGGCGCCGATGGGTCGGTGACTAGCGGCTGATCAATCGAAGGATTGCGCTGAAACACCGCGCCTCCAGGCCCGTTCTGATCAGTTAAAGTGATGTTCGAATTCGAGTAACTGACGACGATATCGTTCAAAAGCGTAGGCGACATCGTGTGTGTGAATCGCGCTACCAGGCTTACGCCGGGACCGAAGAATCGGTTCTGTATGGTTGGGAATGTATCTTGAACCACCCCCCACTGCGGCGTCAGCACGCTCGTATCCCAGGCATCGTGAATATAGCGAAATGAGATTTTGAATTTGTCAGTAACTACCTGATCGATCCGAAATAACTCCTCTCGCCAGTAAGTGGAGGGAGATACCGCGGCGTTATAGCAGCGATTGGGGTCGGTCGGGTCGGGGCTCGCGGAATTGAAGTTGACAACGCTGAAGTTACAGCCAAAAGGCGCGTTCGGCAGCGGGATCAGGTTGGCGTTCAAGATCGCCAGCGCGTTCTTGTCCACGCTGACGCTGCCAAGCACGCCTTGCAGGTGTTGCAAGGGGATCAGCGTTCCAGGAGTCGATCCCGGCGAAACCGATGGACAATCCGGATACTGAGAACGAACAAACGTTCCCGAGTTCAAGGGACAAACGTCGCTAAAATCGAAGTCCTGATAGGTATCTCCAGTGAACGGATTTATCTGGAGGTTCTGCTTGATGCCCCCCGATTGCAGGATCAGACCACGCTCCTTCAACCCCGGCACCGCCTGGTTATACTCAGTAGGAGTTTTCTCCAGCCGGAATTCTTCGGAATAAAAGAAAAAGGTCCTATCTTTTTGCTTGTTAAAAACACCCGGAATGAATAACGGACCTCCTATCGTGCCGCCGAAATCCTGACGCCGGTAGAGTGGCGCTTTCGTCCCAAATGTCTGCCCGCCGGTAAGTTGCCCGGGAGGTGGCGGAGACGTATATACGATGTCGAAATAATTGCGCGAATTAAATGCTTCGTTGCGCACGAAGTCGTAAAGAATACCGTGAAATTTGGCGGTTCCAGACTTGGTCGTTACCTGCACTGTGCCCGATGCCGTGCGCCCGTACTGAGCGCCGTAGTTTGAAGTCAACACCTTGACTTCCTGAATCGCATCCAGACTCGGAAACACCATCAGGGTGCTGGACGACCCATTCAGGCCAGTGTTCAGCACGTCGCTGCCGTCGACTTCAAAGGTGTTGTATTCGACGCGACCGCCATTTACGCTATAGTTAGCGCTTCCTACCACTCCGACTTTGGCTTCGTCCTGTCCTGTCTGATTGCTGACGCCCGGCGCAAGCGCTACGAGTTGCGTGAAATTGCGGCCGTTAAGGCCGATCGATACCACTTCCTTTTGTGTGATCGTGCCCGAAACCGTCGCGCTCTCCGTCTCCACTTTTCCCAGTTCGCCCGACTCCACATTCACTTCCTCAGCCTTCGCTTTTGCGGGCACCAATGCTGCGTCCAGCGTCAGTTCCAGGCCCGCAGTCAGCGCGATGTTGTCGAACGGCATTTCCGCGAAGTTTGGGGCTGTTACTACCAACTTGTATGTACCCGGTTCCAGATCGGTGAACGAATACAGACCCTTCTCATTGACCGGCGTTTCCAGTCGTGCCCCCGCCGCGCTGGTCAGTACTGCTTTTGCATCGGCCACGACGGCGCCGGTTTGGTCGGTCGCAACTCCACTGATCGCGCCCTTGTCCCCCGAGATCTTCTTAGCCTTGGGAGTCGCCGGAGCGCCGGCGCCGTGCTCCGCTGCAACCTCACTCTCCGCCTCCCGCTTGGCGCTTGCTGGCTCTAAAGTGGCGTCCAGCGTCATCTTTCGGCCCGGCGTCAAGTTGATGTTTTCGAAGACCACATCGGCGAAGTTGTCCGCCGACACGGTTACCGTGTACGTCCCCGGATAAAGTCCGATGACCGAATACACGCCCTTGTCATTTACTGGGAGGGCCAACCTGGCGCCCGTGCTACTTGTCAGCACGGCTTTTGCATTGTGCACGACGCTGCCGCTCTTATCGGTAACCGTTCCACTGAGATTTGCCTTCTCTGGCACCGTCTGCGGTTCTTCCTGAGCGTTAGCAGGCGGCAAGCCGAGAAGCACCAGCATCAAAACGCCGATGAAACGCACAAAAAAAAACTGCGCAGGGGACGGCACACTTATTGCTCCGGAGGTAATAGGCTCTTAAGGATGAATTGGCAAAGCGGGATTGTATATGACCGTTCAGAATGCAAAAGTTAACATCGTGTGAAATTTCAGCAGGAGTTTTTCTCCCGAGAATCCACCCCTGCGCTATCGCATTCACAAGTTTGCGCAACTCTAATGAGGGAAAAGTATTTCACTTTAGTCGCATCATAGTTCCTGCGAAAGTGCTGAATCAAAATATCTTGTGCACTGGTTCGTAACGGAATTTTCACCAACTTGTCACATAACCTTAATATCTCGCGGCGACTCAGCGGATAGACTTCGGGCTGAAATTCAAGCTCTCCTGCAATGAGTTGGTTTGAACAATCGGCCGCTCATGCAGTCAATAAAAAAACAATAAAAAAACTAAAAATGATCGCTGAATCCTTGAGCCTTTTACCGCCTGCGTGTGGCACCGCGCCCCATGTGCAACAAAATCGTTTCAAAACCATTTAGAGAGAGGGATCAATACTATGTCGCGTATGAAATCGATTTTCGCGTGTCTGTTGTTGACCGCGGTCGTGGGCATTGTGCCTCTGGCACAGGCTACAACGGTCGAGGTCACAATCGCAGGTTCGTCGGCCATGTGGCAGACGATGGCGCTCGGCGCTTATGCCTTGGCGGGCGCGGGTGGTGGGCATTGGACCAGCGCGTCCAACGCTATCAACCTGACCGACTCTCGCGTTAACCCCGTCAACGTTGACGCTGGAACGGTTTGGATTGTATGGAATGCCGGCGCCACCAAAGTGTGGTCCTTCGACAAAGTTGACTCGGTCGTGGGAGACCGGTGCTACTTTGCTCAGCCGCAGTGCAGCGTCAACGGTACCTCGTCTGCTCTCTCGGGCAGCGGTTCCAATCAGATCTCTTCCAGCTTGTGGGGCGATGGTTCTTCGGATTCTACTTTGCCCGCGAACGTCCTATCGTTGTTCGAGAATGGAACCCCGGTTAACGTGGCAGCGACGGACATTCGCCCTGAAGATGCCAACTTTGCGATTTGCCGCGTAAACTCGCTGCTCGGCGCAGGAGCCTTCGGCGGCGCCGCCAGTGATGGCCTCGACGGCCTCGGCTACAACTCAAACTGGGCCGCTGGTGTTTGCCCAGCAGGAGGCAGCGCAGCTGCAGATTACGTGGGAACCCCGATCAAGAGCGGTTACCCCGCCAGCACCGGCCAAGCGAACGTTCTGTCTTTCAACATCAAAGGTAAAGACCCCATCAGCGGTACGACCATTCCCACCTTTTCTGTCGTGGAAGTGGGAGCTACTCCCATCGTGTTCATCACCGAGCGTGCGAGCGTGCTCGCCAATCTGACGAACGCCAGCGAGCAACAACTGCAAGAAGCATTCTCAGGCACGAACTGCGATGCCAGTGCCTTCGGCTTGCCAGCCGGGGGAATTGGTATCTTCCTGCGTGAGCCTCTCTCCGGTACCTACAACACCACCGAAGCCACAGTAATGCGTCATCCCACAGTCTATGGCGGCGCTGGTCCGAGCAAGATTCTTGGTGTAAGCATGGAGTCCAACGTCGGAGCCAATAACCCGCTTGCCGGACAATCGGGAACTTGCCTCAATGGTGCTGGCGCACGCTATCGCGCGATTGGCACGAGTGAAGAAGTGAAATCGGTCCAAAACTCGGTCAAGAATCTTGGTCTGGACGGCATCGGTTTCACCTTCTTCAGCTACGGAAACGTGGGATCAATCGCCAACAACACGTCCTATGGTTACATCACACTGGACAACATCGATCCGATCTTCGCCAGCTACGGACCACAGAGTTCAACCGGAGCTGGATATGATCCCGGTCAGCCCGACACCGCCGGTACCTTGCCCGCCGCAGCTAACCTGACCAATTGCAGCGGAGCCTTCCCCTGCCCCGAAAATCAAATCTGGGCTGGCGGTCTCTCCTTCCCGAACCTCCGCAACGGCACTTACCGCGCCTGGTCGGTCGTCCGTCTGGTGAGCAACGGAACCGGACTCACGAACGCCAAGACTCTTGTGAAGTCCTCACAGGGATTCGTTGTCAAGGATGTTCCGGACTATGTGCCGGCCACCAAGACGACGGTGACTCTCTCTACGGGTACATTCACCGATCCTGGCCTCGAGTTGGTTCGTTCGCACTACCAGCAGTATGACGGAGCCGGCACCTTACTCGGCGCAGCTCCTGTTAACTGCGGCACAACGGAAGCGGGCGGCGACATGGGCGGGATCATCCTGACCTTCGTCGGCGGGACGAAGTGTCCGACCACTCCAACTCAGCAAGTTCAGGGTAACCAGGGTCTGCAAGTCAGACCGTAGTTGCATCTGAACGGTTGTGTGTAACATGACTACCGAGGGCGGGCCGTTTATCGGTTCGCCCTCTCTCTTTGTTGTTCTTGCGTCTGGGCACTATTGCAAATCCGCAACATCAGCTAATAACATAATTAACAATAGTTTCCTTCAAAGGGCTCAATCTGTAACTAAGGGAAGATTACGATGTCGAGGGGTATATTACTCAGCTTCATAAGAACGCTTACTCTGGTAGTCGCAATCCTATTTTCAACACAATCGATCCCCGCCCAACTCGCACCCGCATCTCCGCCCATCGCCAACCCCGCCGACACTCGTTTTCAGGATGTGACGGAGGACTGGACATCCCCTGCACTAACCAATAGCCACCTCATGCCCGTGCGGCCGCTCTCTGCGTTCGTTGATGAGGAATCCAGTTACACAGTGGAGTTGCTGCAGGTGCAGTGGCGATGGGGCGACCCAATCGACCTTTATGTGATGAAGCCCAAGGGGGTCAAGAAGCCTCCGGTGATTTTGTATCTCTACGGCTACCCCACGAGCACGGATATTTTTCGGAATGATGACTACGAAAAACTCGTGACCAGGAACGGCGCCGCTGCCGTAGGCTTCGTTTCTGCGCTGACCGGGCACCGCTACCACGACCGCCCGCTAAAGCAATGGTTTCTCAGCGAACTGCAGGAGAGCCTCGCAACTTCAGTGCACGACGTACAGATGTTGCTGAATTACTTGGACGCACGCGGAGATCTCGATATGAACCGCGTTGGGATTTTTGCGCAAGGCTCAGGAGCCAGCATCGCCATCCTGGCTTCCGCAGTCGATCCCCGCATCAAGGTGCTTGAAGCGCTGGATCCGTGGGGCGATTGGCCCATCTGGCTGGCAACCTCTCCCTTCGTTCCCGAGGCGGAACGGCCGGATTACATAAAGCCGGAATTCTTGAAAAAAATATCCACGCTGGAGCCGCTCGATTGGCTGCCGAAAGTTCAGGCAAAAAAAATTCGCCTGGATGATGAACTCTTCGACAACATTACTCCGGCGCCCGCAAGAGAAAAACTCCGCGCCGCTGCTCCCGCCGGCACAAACATCATGCTCTACAAAAATATGGAAGAGTTCAAGGCCGCCTTCCAGGATGGTAAGAATCTGGAGTGGATTCAGCACGAACTCCAGGATCTAGCCGATCCTGGGCAGTCCGAACCGAAAATGACGCCCCCCGCAAAATAACGAGCAACTCCCAAGAATTTGCCGGCCCCATACAAAGGCAACTCGGAATTGAATAGGCCGGAGGTCTCGAACGTAGCGCTCGCGGCCGAGCGCCTCGGCAGCGCGATCTCGACATCAACCCTCGTTCAAGCTCGTCCTGCGAACTCTCGAGTCTCCGTTGACACCTTAATGGTTTCGCCCTCTTTAATAAAGAGAGGAACGCGAATCTCAATGCCTGTCTCCAGCTTCGCGGGTTTGGTCACGCTCCCACTGGATGTGTCGCCGCGGACTCCAGGTTCCGTATAAGTTACATTCAGCTCGACGTGCGCCGGAAGTTGCAATCCAATCGGGTTGCCATTGTATTTATGCAACTGAATAATCGATCCTTCCACAATAAAGTCCAGCGCGTCCCCAATCATCTCGCTCGAAAGAGTCAGTGTCTCAAAGCTCTCCTGGTCAAGAAAATAGAAACCGCCTCCGTCGCCGTAAAGGTACGACGCCTCCACCATCTCCAGGTCAGGTTCCTTGAACCTGTCGCTCGCCTTAAATGTCTTGTCAAAGACCGCGCGCGTAAGCAGGTTCCTCATTTTCAAGCGGACCAATGTCTGCGCGCCTCTCGCAGTAGGCGTCGAAACTTCAGCCTCCAGGCACAAAAACGGTGTGTTCTCGAACTCGAAAAACATCTTGCGCTTTATATCAATAGCATCAATCAGTGCGGCCATAATCTCCTAGGATAATAGGTGGTATGCGCTGAAAAGTGAGCCCGAATTTACTATCTGGCACGATGCTCAGACCGACACTCCTTCTGCGATGCAAGGTTTTCAGTTCGAAGAATCGGTTTATCATAGCCTATTCTGCGGGTCGTGCTAGTCTGCGATGCGGCTTGCCGAGCCTCCGCAAATCAATCGATCGATGAAAATTCTCCTGGTGCATCCCGACGATTCAGTTGAGGTCGGACCATGGGCCGCAACTCGCTGGGATCTGGTCGCCGACCTCGGCTGGTCCGGTCGCGCAACCTACGCTCGCCAAATCGAACGCCTCGGGTTTCCTATCATCAGCATGAATAATCTGCTCGATCACGAGCAGCATCGTCGCCGCATCCGCGAACTGCTCGCCGTCGGCCTCGATCAAATGCTGGACTCCGAGTCCATAGATTGGTGGGAGCTTTACTCTGTCCATCCGTACCGGCAAATCGAGCAACTTCTGTTACTGTCGGTGTTAGCTGAACAAATCCCCCCGCATGCCGAAATCTTTGCAACCCGCCCACACTTCGCCTTGTCTCCACTGCAGATATTGCTCAATGGATCAAAGCCCGGCGAACTGAAGCTCGCCGAAGCGAACGCTGGCGAGATCAAGACATTCCTGCCGGGACACCAACTTGACGCCCAAACGGGCCTGCGCGCGCTACCTCGCCGCTATTGGAAAGCCGCATTAGCGCTTCGACCTGCGCAACTGGTCGAAATAGCATTCGATAAGTGGGACGCCGATTATCGCCTCCGGCGGCATTTCGTCCGTCGCTCAGAGGCGTCAGCGACCCCGGCGATTCTGCTCCCTTCCTCATACGGCAATGTAACTCGCGCACAAATTGCTTACGCGCGCATGCTTCCTCACCGCCGTTTTCTCCTTGTCGTCACACGTCGCAGCGGCCGTCTCCCCGTGCTTTCGGCCAACGTTGAATTCCGCTCGCTCGCCTCCTACGCACCGGCCCCGTCGTCCTCCACCGAAGCAGAACGCACCCAATTGCTTTCGCAATGGCGAAAGCTTCTAAGTGATCAATTCGCCGCGAACCCCATTCTCACCCTCGCAAACCAACTCGACATCTTCGACGGGTTTGCTGATTTCCTGAAAAACGGTTTGCGCGTTCGCGATGCCTGGCGCGAAGTCTTAGCTCGTGAACCCATCACCGCCGTCCTTTCTGCCGATGAATACAATCCCTACACCCGCCTCCCCACCTTGCTCGCGAGATCCAGAAAAATGCCCACCGTCTTTTGTGATCACGGCGCTCTCAACATGAGCATCGGAATCCGCCGCCCTGCGTCCGACACTTATCTGCTTCGCGGCGAAATGGCCCGCGATTATTGCGTCAGCCGCGGCCTCCCCGCCGATAAGATCGTCGTCGGTGCTCCTGCGTCGCCCCACAATCCGTTGCCTCTCTCGCAGCCGGCGAACCGGGATTGGATTGTGTTTTATTCCGAGCCTTTCGAACTCTCTTCCAGCCGCACTCCAAATTTCTATCAGGAGCTCCTGTCAGAATTATGCGTTCTCGCCGCTCGCACCATTCGCAAAGTCATCGTCAAGCTGCATCCTTTCGAAAGTTTGCGAATGAGACGGGCGCTCTTGAATCGTGTGCTTTCGAAGGAGCAGCGCCCTCTGGTGGAAGTCCGCGAAGGGCCGATGACTCCAGATTTGTTTGCCCGTGCCTGGTGCAGTCTTGCGGTGGAATCGAGCGTGGCAGTTGAGAGCACGATCAATGGCGTACCCTGTTTTTTGTGCAGTTGGTTTGACGCTGCCTGGTATGACTATGGCAAGCAGTATGCGAAATTCCGCGCCGGCTATCCGCTCGATTCTCCACGGCAGATTCGCGAGATCCCACAGTTGATCGAGCAATTTCAAATCACCGAACCCATTCGCCAGAGCCTTCAAACCCCCATCAGCCCCGAACGCCTGGAGTCGGTCTTATCCGGAAATTGATTTGTCACGCCAATCGCACCTGAGGGGCTATGCCGTTGGTGATCTCCTCCGGTAACTCAAACCACTTTAGGATAAGAGTTCAGTTTGGAACGCGACCGCTCCCCTGCGTACACCATCGGCGCGAAGTTATTTCCTAGTGCAAGAAGTGGTTTTGAAAATTACTTCCTAGAGAGGCGATGCTATGGCTACTGGTGCTGTTACCGCCCGCGATCCTAAGGCGGATGTGACAACCCCGACTGTCGAAACTAAAACCGAGGCTGCCCCAACACAGACGGCGCCACTCACCCTCAAACAGCGCTTTTTCCGGCTTCTTTCCGAGATTTTTGAAGGGCGTCAAGAACACCTAGGCTGGCGCCAGTAAGCTGAGCGCCACGCGGGAGCGTGCATCCTGCGCTGTACGTTTCTTCCGAAGATTTTCTAACCTACTGCACGCAAGGGCTCGGTGACCCGCCGGCCCTTCTTTTCACACTGCATACTTAGCCAGCAGACTCAGCGCTGCATTAGCGAGTTGCTCCAGCGGAACAATCACACTCACCGCGCCGCGTTCGATCGCCTCTTTAGGCATCCCAAAAACAACGCAGCTAGCCTCGTCCTGTGCGAGCGTCAATGCCCCCGCGTCCTTCATCTCGCACAATCCCTGGGCGCCGTCGTCGCCCATGCCGGTCATGATGACGCCCACTGCCTTCGCTCCCACCGATAACGCCACCGAACGAAAAAGCACATCTACGCTGGGACGATGCCGCGACACCAGCGGCCCATCAATGATCTCAACCACCAGCTCTTCGCCACGGCGTTTGACCAGCATATGCCGGTTACCCGGCGCAATCAGCGCCCGTCCAGTTTGCAGCCGATCACCATCCCGAGCCTCCGCGACTTCAATCCCGCACTCTTTATTCAAGCGGTCGGCGAACGCGCGTGTGAAAACCTCGGGCATATGCTGCACAATCGCGATCGGCGGACAATCCCGCGGCATCGCCATCAGGAAGACACGCAGTGCCTCCGTTCCACCGGTGGAGGCGCCAACCGCAATCACGCTCTGCGGCGCTCCCACATCGCACGTTTTCCCTAGCCGCGGCAGCACCGCATCCGCCGTCAGCTTAGGAATCGCCGCCATCGGCCGCGGCCTGAGCTGCGCCTGCGACGCACTCCACACCGCATCCAGCAGGGTCACCGCCGATTCGTGGAGAAAATCGCGCACCCCCACCTTGGGTTTGGTAATCACCTCGACTGCCCCTTCTTCGAGCGCGCGCAATGCCAACTCCGTGCCGCGAGCAGCCAAGCCTGAGCACACCACCACCGGCGTCGGCATCTCCTGCATGATCTTTCTTATGAATGTGAGGCCGTCCATACGCGGCATTTCCAGATCCGAAATGACCACATCCGGGCGTTCTTTCTCCATCTTCGCCCACGCAATCAGCGGATCGGCCGCAGCCTTCACCTGGATTCTGCGATCCGTGCTGAGAATGGATTGCATAACCTGCCGCACCATTGCCGAGTCGTCCACTATCAGCACTCGCAGGCTGTCATCCCCACTCACGGCCACTCCCCGATACCTTCCCTGGATCGTCAGGCTGAAGAAAAAGTCTTTCGATGTCGCCCTTAGAATGGACTGCTCTTGTCTTCTATCTTTGCGTAAACGCTCGGTTCAACGCAGCGTAACCGCACCGCCATGCTGCTCAGGTTTTCCGCGTGCCCCACAAACAACAGACCATTCGGAATAATTCGGCTATAGAGATTCGTAATTACCCGGCTCTTCGAGGCCGCATCGAAATAGATCAGCACATTGCGGCAGAAAATCGCGTCGAACGGGCCCTCGACCAGCTCCGACTCACGATCCAGATTCAACCTCTGGAAAGTAATCATCTGCTGGATTTCGACCCTTACCTTCATTTCGCCTTCGCGCTCCGCCACTCCGCGCAGCATAAACATATGGAGCAGGTCCAGTGGCAGCTCCGCCGATCGCGCAATCGGATAAATCCCTTTGGTCGCCTTATCCAGCACGCGATTCGAAATGTCGGTGGCCAGAATACGTGCGTCCCAGCCTGCCTCCGCCGGAAGATGGCGAGCCAACAACATGGCCACCGTGTACGGCTCCTCCCCCGACGAACATCCTGCGCTCCAGATTCGCACCTTTCGCGGGCGCACCCCTCTGTCGGCTTCTTGTTGCCAACGCGGAAATACTTTCTGCACAAGAAACTCGAATTGCCGCGGTTCCCGGAAAAAGCGAGTTTCATTCGTGGTAATCGCGTCGATCATCAGCGCGCGTTCTTCATCGGCTTCCGGCCCGGACACGCACTCGTAGTAACTCTCCAGTGAATCCATCTGCAACGCGCGCAGCCGCCGGAAGAGCCGTCCGCACAGCAGAGCAGTCTTCGAACTGCCCAGCCAAATGCCGGTTTCCGCATAAATCAGTTTTTGGAATTTTTGAAACAGCGCCGGACTCACGGAAAGGTGAGGCGGCTGTTCGAGGCCCAACTCAACATCAACGCGGCGGGGCTTGCCGGAATCCTTGCCTGGAGCCGTTCCCGCCTGCACCCCTATGCTCCCGCTTCAACGTGTTTGGCGAGTCCCGTTTTCGACCGGCAGCCAATGGCCGCATCATCCGAAATCGATTCTGTCATCGCTAGCAATTCGTCGGCAGACAGCACCCGTTCGATGTCGAGAATCAGGCAAAACTTCTTGCCGAGAGCTCCCATGCCCAGCAGATATTCGGTCTTCACCCGCGTCCCGAACGGCGGAGTGGCTTCGATCTCGTCCGCCGAAAGGTCCATCACCTGGCTCACCGAGTCGGCGAGAACTCCCATGGTCATCATCTCGCCCTGGAACATGATCTCGGTGATGATGATGCACGAAAATTTCGAGATGCGGCTCGCCGGCAATCCAAACTTCACTGCCAAGTCAACCACCGGCACAACTTTGCCGCGCAAGTTCGTTACTCCTCGAATCCATATAGGCGTGTTGGGAACCGTCGTGACCGTCTCATATTCCACAATCTCACTCACCTTGACGATGCTGATGGCGTATTCCTCGCCCGCCGTTAAGAAGGTAAGGTACTGTTCCGTGCTCGCAGGGAGTTGGTTCTTCCCTTGATTCGACGCTCCCATAATTTCGCTCCTCGGTTTCTCCGCTCCTTGCATTTCCGTCGTCGCGCCCTCGAGCGCCTTATATTCTTCTCCGAAGCTTCATCGCCCGGATTTAGAACGGAGAGAAGTTCGCCTCTTCCACGACCTTCCCGCTGACCGGCTGAAAGCGGCCCATGTTCGCAAAGCCAGTGTTGACCGCCGGCTTCGGCGTAGCCACGGCATGGTGTTTTCCCTTGCCGCTGCGCTCCGTCGGCTGTTCTCCCGCGACGCGGAAGAAAGTCATTAACTGCTGCAGTTGCTCCGATTGCGCCGCCAATTCTTCTGCGGTGCTCGAAAGTTCTTCCGCCGAAGAAGCGTTGCGCTGCGTGACCGTGTCCACTTGTGACATCGCCTTGTTGATCTGCGTAACCCCGCCCGACTGCTCGGTCGATGCCGCGGCCACATCCTGCACAAGTTCGGCAGTCTTCTTGATTGAAGGAACCAGGTCTGACAGCAATTGCCCGGATCGTTCGGCCACGCTGACGCTCTTTCCCGCCAGCCCGCCGATCTCCTGCGCCGCCAACTGGCTGCGCTCGGCAAGTTTTCTCACCTCGACCGCCACCACGGCAAAGCCCCGACCCTGCTCTCCGGCGCGCGCCGCTTCGATCGCAGCATTCAGCGCCAGTAGGTTGGTTTGGTAGGCGATCTCTTCGATCACCGAGGTCTTCGCCGCGATTTGCTTCATCGCGTCGACCGTTTCCTTAACCGCATCGCCGCTCTCTTCCGCGGCCGACGCGCCCTTGGCGGCCGCCTGCTCCACTTGTCGGCTGTTATCCGCATTCTGCGTAATCGAAGCATTCATCTGCTCCAGGCTTGCGCTCATCTCTTCCACCGAGGCCGCCTGCTCGCTTGTGCCCTGCGACAGACTTTGCGAAGAAGAAGAAACCTGCTGCGCCGCCGAGGCAACCGCCGCCGAACCTTCTCGAACGTCGCGTATGATGCCCGACAGTTTGCTGCTCATATCCTTCATCGCCTGCTGCAATTGCCCAGTCTCAGAGCGGTTGCTGACCTCGATTTCCTTGGTCAAATCGCCGCTGGCGATCCGTTCCGCGTGCGCCACCGCTTGCTGGATCGGAACCGTGATGCTCTTAGTAACGCTGATCGCCACCAGTGTGGTCGCGATGAGAGCGCAAACCAGAATCAACAGTGCCATCCTACGCCCCAGCGCATAGGCGTCCTGACTCTCTTTCATGCTTTGCGCCATCGCCGCTGCTTGAATATCGATGAACTTCTGCCACGAAGCGCGATACTTATCGAGGGCCGGGATCACCTCAGTGCTCAACGACACAAGCGCCTGATCGCGCTTCTTGTCCGCCAGAAGCGCCTTAGCTTTTTGCCGCGCCGCAATATAGGCTTGCCGGTTTTGCGTCACGATCTCAAATTGGTCGTGCTCCTGCGTGGAGCTCACGTTCTTTTCGATCTCCGCGATTTGCCCGCTGATTTCGCGGCTGATTTCATCGTTCTCCTGGTTCAGCTTCTTCTCTTCATCAGAGTTTGCCGTCTCGAACAGTTGTATGGTGATGCGCGCATTGGTGATCGAATTCTCAATCGTCTTGTGCGTCGCTTCCACCGTGTTGTAGCGCTTCTGCAGCGACGCCGACATGTTCGAATTCAATCGTCCGAGCCACGTCAGTCCGAAGCCCCCCACCGCAATCACGCCCAGCAGCATGGCCCCGAACACAACTCCAAGCCGCGTGCCGACTTTCTGATCCTGCCAGTTTTTCATTGTGCTCACCCTCTCTCAGAACTGCTCAATGTGACTGCCTTATAACCGACCACGTTTGCCGCTACGCCTGCGCCTGCAAACCCGCCTGCATTACTCCGCGCAACAGGCTCGGAACGTCGATAATCAATCCCACCCGCCCGTCCCCAAGCACCGTCGAACCCGCTATCCCCGGAATCCCGCGTAACGCCCTGCCCCGCGGCTTTACCACCGTCTGCATCCCTCCCAGCAGTTCGTCCACCGCGATTCCCGCATGCAACTCATTCATCTTTACGACCACAATATTCTCGCGCTTCGGCGCCGCGCCCGACAGCCTGAATATGCTCCGTAATCGCACATACGGAATCGCGTTTCCGCGGAGGCTCAGGATTCCACTTTCTTCCGAATTGCGTTGTTCCGCCGGCAGCTCTGTGCACTCCGTCACATGTTCCAGCGGCACCACAAAAGTTTCGTTCCCCACCTTCACCGAAAATCCTTCAATAATGGCGAGCGTCAAAGGCAATCGAATCGTAATGGTGGTGCCTTTGCCGCGCGTGCTTGCGATATCGACCGTCCCGCGCAGGCTGTCGATGTTGCGCCGCACCACATCCAGCCCCACTCCGCGCCCGGAAAGATCCGTGACCGATTCCGCCGTGGTGAATCCGGCTTGGAAAACAAGTCCAAAAAGTTCCTCGTCGCGAATATCATCTTTCCCGGATACGAGCCCCAGCCGCTTCGCCTTCTCCAGAATCCGCGCCCGATCAAATCCCGCTCCATCGTCCTGCAGCGTCACGATAATATTTCCGCCGCTATGAGCCG
>Ga0187859_10000379_pt1 | contig 29959 bp, 28 predicted proteins | sample June2016WEW_10_1_2_FD_133019 | JGI IMG/M metagenome (GOLD analysis project Ga0187859, IMG submission 133019) | Peatland microbial communities from SPRUCE experiment site at the Marcell Experimental Forest, Minnesota, USA - June2016WEW_10_10 | ecosystem: Environmental > Terrestrial > Soil >...
CATACATTTCACTGCGTCTGTGGCACCTGACAACGCGTCCCGGCTGGTTCTGCACTTCAGCGCTCCCGTCAATCCTTCAGTCGCATCGGAGCCAGGCAAGGTTCGCCTGACTTTCAATCACGAACCCCTCACCGCGCCAGCTTCTCCTACCCTCACCTTCGGCAGTAAAGCCATCCCTTCGGCGGCCTATTCTGAAGGCAACGGCACAGCTGAAATCGCCGTGTCTACCACTTCTCCTTTGATGGCCAGCTTCAGCAACGGTGGCCGCACCATCACCCTTGTCCCTGCGAAATCTCAATCCCCGGCAACCTCAACTCCCCCGCTGGCCGTAACGGCCTCGCAAAACTCCACTCCTGCTCCCGCGCCGTCTGCTCCGGCATCGCTACCGCGGCGTTATTTCGCCGTCATCGATGCCAGCCACGGGGGAACCGATCGAGGCGAGGCCCTTGGCCCCACGCTCGCCGAAAAAGACGTAACTCTCGCACTTGCACGCGACCTGCGTCAGGCCCTCGAAAGTCGCGGCATTACCACCCTCGTCCTTCGCGACTCCGATGCCAACATTGCGCTCGACGATCGGGCGTTTTTTGCCAATACGACTCACGCCGCCATTTATATTTCCGTACACGCAGCTTCGAGCGGCCATGGCGTCCGGGTGTACACCGCCATGCTTCCGTACTCCGGTGCGGAAGACCGGGGACCGTTTCGCTCCTGGACCACGGCGCAATCTTCGTCTATGTCTTTTAGCCAAACCGCCGCCGGCGCTACCGCCGACGCGCTGAAAAAGATACAAGTTCCGGTCCGCATGCTAACTGCGCCTCTTCGCCCTCTGAATAACATTGAGACTGCAGCCATCGCGATCGAAGTAGCCCCGCCCGGCTCGGATGTTTCCGCTCTAGGATCCCCCGATTATGAGGATCTAATCGCGGGAGCGGTCGCCAATGGAATCCTGTCGGTCAGGTCTCAGCTCGGAGTTCTTCCGTGATCCCGCGTCACTTGCTCATCTCCTTATCGCTGCTGCTCGCCGCAGCTCTGTGCATGGGCCTATACGCCTGGCACATGCGAGGGCGCGCCGCTGCTACTCCGGTAGCGTCGGCTGACGCTCAGCCCGTAGTCGCTCCCGTCGCGGGGCCGACCGAACGCGTCACGCTCTGGGTTGCATACGACGACATTGGCACGCTACGCGCACAGTCGGCACAGATCCCCATGCCCGGAGTGCGGCAACAGCGCGCCGAGGAACTGATGCGGGCACTCGTCGCCTTCTATCTCGATAAGAACTCGCCCCACCCGCTGCCACCCGGCTCGGAGATCCGCGGTGTCTATCTCATCGATCCCGGACTCGCTGTGATCGATGTGAACGCAGCCATGGCCGACGGTCATCGCTCCGGAATACTTGCCGAAGACCTTACCGTTGCCTCGCTCGTACAAACCATCGCAGCAAATATTCCGGGCATTTTAAAGGTAAAACTTCTTGTGGAAGGCAAACAGCGCGACACGCTCGCGGGCCATGCGGACCTGTCCAACTTCTTCGATGTCTCCGCGATCGGTCAGCTGACATCGGAGTTGCAATCGACGCCGTGAGCGGAAAGACGCCGCGAACCGGAAGAAGAAGGCCCGCTTCGTCGCGCAATGAAAAGCGAGCCGTCGGCTAATTCTTACTTTTACGGCGCCAAGTACCAGGGCGTAACGGTCTCATCGCTCTTCATAAACGTCGTAAGCAATGCCGCGTCTTTATTCTTTCCAACCGTCGAGGCATGAACCCCATCCGGGCCCAAGTCTGCGCAACTCCACTGCAATCCGGCGCTATCGGCCAACGCATTGCCATTGGCCAGCATACCATTCGCCCAGTCGTAAGTTCCCCAGGAAAGCCAGGGCGCCATAACCGGCCCATTGCTGGGGTTGTAGTTCAGATTCGCCTGGCCGTTGATCTGATCGGCAATCACGGTCTGCATCGCGAACCCCGTCTCATACGCATAAGGCTCGGGCAGAATTTCAGGATCGTTCGTGGCGTAGCCGCCGTAATGCATGCTCTCGATATACGCCAGCTTCAGGTTGGGGAAATAAATCTGCATATTGTTGAGCGCGGAGATCACGTCGCTCTCCTGCTTGGCCATGTCGCCGGGATAAATACCAGTCGGTTGGCTGCGCGGATCGTTCAACCACACTGCGACCACCTGGTTCGCGGTCACGTTCTGGTAGGGCAAATAGAAGTTGAGAATGGTCTGCCAGGAGCCATCGCTGAAGTTCGCGTAGTTCGGCGAATCCGTGCCGTCGATAGCACCGTTCACAATGACCAGGTTTGGATTCAGAGTGGGGTCTACCTGCTCGGTCAGCTGATATTGAGTGAACAAAGTTCGCGAGATCGATACTCCGATGGACAGGAGTACGTACTTGCCGTTTGGATCGGGATTGCCGTTGGAATCGAGCGGAACAATGCCATTCGCAATTGCCAACCCATCAGCCTCGTGGTCCGGCGGTCGCACGTTGCTGCCCCCGGGATAGAGTCCGCCTTCCGTCCCGAGATAGTTGCCAGTACCCAAATCCGGCAAGTCGACCTCGGGCAGACCGGTGCCGGTCTGGTCCCAGGTAATGTTGTTACACGCCGCGGATGAGGTCGTGACGGGAACCGTTAATGCGGCGGTAGCTACCTGTTGTTGCGTGCTCGAATCTACAACTTTCACCGTGAAGCTATAGTTTCCTGTAGCGGCATTAACCGGACCCGTCAATGCTCCGGCTGAACTCAAGCTAAGCCCCGTGGGCAAGGTTCCGGAGGCAAGGCTCCAACTGTACGGAGGTGTGCCTCCGGCGGCGGCCAAGTTCGCCAGATAAGCAAACCCGTGCGACCCCGTCGGCAGCATTGGAAATGAAGACACTGCGAACTGGGGTGGCGCAACCCCCTCGCCAGCCACGCTTATCGTCTGTGCCGGGACAATGTCGTATCCCAGAGAAATGGCATTCGTGTAACTCTGGACCAGACTCGGAGTGAACGTCACCTGAAACGAATACGACTTTTTCGGCTGGATCGAAACCAGGGTGCTGTAGCCCGTCTGGCTGAAAGGAGGCAGTACTGTCACGGACGTAAGTTTGAAGGTGTTTTTTCCCGTATTAGTTACGGTAACGGTTTGCGAGCTCGTGCTTCCCAGCGAAGTCGCCGGAAAATTCACAACGTTTGGAGCGATGCTCGCGACCGCCCCCGTAGTAGTTCCCGTTCCAGATAGAGTGACAATTTGCGGTTGGCTCACGCCCTGAATCGTAAATGAAATCTGCCCCGTTACAGCCCCGGCGGCCTGCGGCTTAAAGCGCACCGCCCAAATTCCCGCCTGCCCTTTGTGCAACGTCCGCGTCCAGCCGTATTCCAAGACAAAAACATTGAACGGCGTGATTGAGAAATTCGTGACCACCAAATTCGAGGTCCCCGTATTCGTGATCGTGATCTCCGTCACCGCCGTTTCCATGCCAACGACAGTACTCTTGAATGCGATCGAACTGGGATTGATGGTGAACGTTTGCGCCGCTGCCGTTTCCGAGGTGAAAATCGCGATTGCGCAGCATAGCGTTAAAAAGACAGGTATTGATCTCAAGAGGAGCCCGGATTTCATAGTAGGAGCCAAACTTATAACACGGAAGCTTGTTGAAGAGAAATCCCCCAAAAGGGGAGCCAGCCTAATTCTTGGACAGCAGTGTGCAAGAATTGGTCACGCCTCATTGGGCCTGCAACCACACTTGGAATACTCTATGGGTCAGACAAACCTCAGCGATTGTTGCGGTGAGTGCAGTCAATCAACACCGCCTCCAACAGTGGTATAGTGGTATGACCAATCCATTTCTGTAAACTCTTACAGAGAAATATTTCAAGGACGATCAAAACCCATGGCCATCGCTACGATTAATCCCGCCACCGGAGAAACTCTTAAGACTTTTCAGCCGCTTTCTTCCGCCGAAGTCGAGCAAAAACTGCAACTAGCGGTCACGGCGTTCAAAGCCGCGCGCCAGACTTCTTTCGCCGACCGCGCCCGGCTCATGCTGAAAGCTGCCGAGATTCTTGATCGAAACAAAGAAAAGTACGCCCACTTGATGACGTTGGAAATGGGCAAAACCTACAAGTCGGCGATCGCCGAAGCCGTGAAGTGCACCACCGCCTGCCGCTACTACGCCGAAAATGCGGAGAAAATTCTCCAGGACGAAGTGATCGAAACCGGCGTCAAAAAGAGTTTTATCCGCTACCGCCCCATCGGCCCCATTCTCGCGGTCATGCCCTGGAATTTTCCCTTCTGGCAAGTGATTCGCTTTGCCGCGCCTGCCCTGATGGCCGGCAACGTCGGATTACTAAAACACGCATCCAACGTTCCGCAGTGTGCGTTGGCCTTAGAACAGCTTTTTCTTGAGGCCGGATTCCCTGCCGGCGCATTCCAGACCTTGCTGATCGGCTCACAGCAGGTCGACGCCGTTCTCAACGACCCACGTGTCGTCGCCGCCACCCTCACCGGAAGCGAGCAAGCCGGCATTGAAGTTGGAGTAGCTGCCGCCAAGCGCATCAAGAAAGTAGTCCTCGAACTCGGTGGCAGCGATCCTTTCATCGTCATGTCCAGCGCCAATCTGGATGCCGCAGTCGCGACCGCTGTCGATGCTCGCGTCATCAACAATGGTCAATCGTGCATCGCCGCTAAGCGCTTCATCGTCGCCGAATCAATTGCCCCTGAGTTTGAGAAGAAATTCGTCGAGCGCATGAAGAGCCTGCGCATCGGCGATCCCTTCGACGAGAAAACCGACGTCGGCCCACTGGCCACTCCCGATGCCGTGAAGTCACTGGATGCGGACGTCCAGAAGAGCGTGCAGGCCGGAGCCAAGTTGTTAACTGGAGGCCATCCACTCAAGCAGCCGGGCAATTACTACGCGCCTACGGTCCTTACCGATGTCCCCAAAGACTCGCCCGCCTACCGCGAGGAATTCTTTGGCCCCGTCGCGTCGCTGTTTCGCGTCAAGGATATCGACGAAGCCATCCGCCTGGCCAACGATAGCCGCTTCGGCCTCGGCGCCAGCGCCTGGACCAACGACGAGAAAGAGCGTGAACGCTTCATCAACGAGCTCGAGTCCGGCATGGTCTTCATCAACAAAATGGTCGCTTCGGACGCACGCATTCCTTTCGGTGGCGTGAAACACTCCGGCCATGGGCGCGAGCTGGCTGCGAACGGCATTCGGGAGTTCATGAATATAACGACGGTGTCAATCGCCTGAAGAGCAATAGGGCAGCCGAAATTTCTGTGCGGCTTACTCCCGCCGCCAGATAGATAGGCCCGGCGCGCCGAGCGCCAACGCACCTAAGCCCGCGGCAGGCGATGCCCCTCTGGGTTGTGCGGAGAGAAATTCGGTTACCGAGCCGAAATTCGCTTGCCCCACGGACGTGGGCCCTTCATCGCCAGCCTGGATCGGCCGCCCCGACTCTGTTTCATACGCGTAGCCGGTGAGGAGCGCAACGATCCCACCGTAGCGAAATGTCATAGCGGCAGAAACCCTGGCCCACCCGTAATGAATCTGACCGTCGATCAGAAACTTGACGCCCAGATAGCGATCTGTTGAACGGGGCGCCCACGAACCGCCGTAGTAACCACCGCCGATGCTGGCACCCATCATGCCGGCTGTCTTGGGGTAGAAAATCTTGCCGGGTCCGATTTTCGCCCCGCCGCGGAGATCGGCAGCGACCCCCACTCCGATTCCCATCTCGATGCCCCCGCCGTGCGCAGGCACCGCATTGAGCACATTCCATGGGAAGTCCAACTGGTGGGTGACACTTTCTCGAATAAGGAAGTCAATTTCTCCGTCGTGATTAAAATCAACCTGAATAGTTGCGTCGCGGCTGATTTCTTGGTGGACCGCCGTGTAAACGACCTCGGCCTCCAAAGGCTGCACCAAAGCCAGCAGGCTCACTCCCGCCGCGCCAGCCGCAGCCGCGTATGGCAGGAGTTTTCGACTCAGTCTTTCCGAAACCGCAGCCGGCCTTCTATTGTTGCTTCTACGCTGCATCCCAATCCCCCAAATGATCTAACCTCTTTCCTGCTTCCGCGAATCCGCCACTCTCCGGGAAACCCACTCACGGCGCCAAACCGATAGCCCCGGATCGCCCATGGCCAGTTCTCCCAGCGTCCCTGAACTACGCGTTCTTCCGCAAACTTTGCAACTCATCGGCTCCGTCCCGCTCTCCGCCGACCCACTCCCCTCGTCCCCAGCAATGATCGGTGTGTTGGGTTCCGTTTCGTAAGCATAACCGTTCAACCCCGCGCCAATTCGAAACTTATGATTCCACGTGACGGTAAGCCGAGCCCAACCATAGCGATCCTCCCCATTAATCTTGAATCGAAATCCCAGATACTCGTTCGACACATTGAACCATGCCCCGAATGAGTACGTTCCGAAAACGCCTTGCGCAGATTGGGAGGCCATCACTCCGGGTCCTGGATCGAGTCGGTCTTTGGGCCCGATTGACGCCCCTTTCTTTATGGCCGCGGCCCCATCGGAGCCCTCGTTGGTTCGTATCATTGAACCTCCGGTATACGGCACGGCCTTTAATACTGCTTGTGCATAAATGCCCGAGTGGCCGATGAACCCGGTGAACTGATTGTTCACGGTGAAGTCCGCGATGCCGTCGTGGTTGAGATCAATGGCAAAACTCTGGTTGCGCCCAATGATATCGTGCGCGGGCGTGTACACAACTTCGCCCTGGACAGGATGCGCCGACGCCAGCAACTCAACTCCCGCCGCCCCAGCTGCCATCGCGTAAACCGACAACCTCGTTTGCAAGGCCCCGAAAACCCGAACTGGCACTCTCTCGCGACGAAGTCGACCCTTCATATCGAACCCCCTGAAGAGACGCTATTGTCACTTCCCGTGCACTCGTTGTCAATTTCGAAACGGGCTATGCAGGACCTTGCAGCTACGGCGGAACGCCAATCTCGGTGAAAGCCTGAAATAACGTGGAGCGGCGGACGCCTTCGTCCGCCCCGCCGCAGAAATATACCAGACGGCGGGATCTTTGCGAGCTTCTCCCCGGAGGGAGGGACTTTTCACTTTCACTGCCTAAGCGTAATCCCGCTCAGCACCGCCTGCTGTTTGGCAATCAACGCCTGCACTCCCTGTCGCGCATAAGCCATCATCTTTGCAAACTGGACCTCATCGAACGCCTGCCGCTCCGCGGTCGCCTGCACTTCCACCATCTTGTGCCCAGCCGTCATCACAAAGTTCATATCGACTTCGGCGCGCGAATCTTCTTCGTAGCAGAGATCGAGCAGAACCTCTCCGTCGACAATTCCCACGCTCACTGCAGCCACAAAATCCCGCAGCGGAGCCGAAGACAGCGTTCCCGCCTCTACCAACTTTTCAAAAGCAAGTCCCAACGCCACAAACGCACCGGTGATCGAAGCCGTTCTGGTTCCCCCATCCGCCTGAATCACATCGCAATCGATCCAGATCGTGCGCTCGCCCAGCCTCGCCAAATCGGTTACCGCTCGCAGCGAGCGGCCAATCAACCGTTGAATTTCATGCGTTCGTCCGCTGGGCCGGCCTTTGCTGACTTCGCGCGCGGTGCGCGTCAAGGTCGCGCGCGGAATCATCGCGTACTCGCTCGAAATCCATCCCTTCCCGGAGTTGCGCATAAACGGCGGAACGGTCTCTTCAATCGAAGCTGTACAAATCACTCGCGTGTTGCCAACTTCAATCAGCGCCGATCCTTCGGCAGTGGAAATAAAATCAGGAGTAATTAAAACCGGCCTCAATTGGTCTACTGCGCGATTATCCGAGCGATAGAACATAAGTGAAGATTGTACTCGAAGCGCGACGGGCAACGGGTCTTGAGTAGAAAATGACGCCTCGCTCGATTTGTGATCTTCATCACATTGTCGCCGGAGCTTTACAAAACTTCCCATATCTTTTCGAATCGTCACCATTCTCTATATAACCTAAACAGCTATAAGACGTTTAAAGAGCCAGAGAGCAGAATAAAGCTCTCGACGCGCCGCAGATGAAGAAGGCTTCGCCTTCCAGGAGGTATCAACGATGTCTCCGAATCTTCGTCCTTCCCGCTCCTCTGTTTCATCCCAAACAAAACTCGCTCAACTCTTAGCTGTGCTCATCCGAATGTCGCTTATGACGCTAGTCTCTTTAACGTCACTGGCGCAGCAACCCGCTTCGCAGTCAGAGCCGCAATCCGGCGCTGACATCGCGCCAGCTCATCCGGTCGTCACCGCTGTCACAGTGCCAGCCGGAACCAACATCGCGCTCGTGCTCACACATCCCATTCAGAGCCGGTATATTCACCGCGGAGACGACATCTACGCGCAAATCACTTCGCCGGTTACCTCCGGCGACGAAGTTGTAATTCCCGCAGGCACGCTGATTCAAGCCAAGGTCGACAAACTCGGCCGCAACGGGAGCCGCGGCGAACTCTACCTGCAATCGATGGCGATCGATTTCCCCGACGGGTACGTCGCGCCAGTCTCCGGTCCCATCACCATGGAAAGCAATCAAGGATACGCTTTGAAAGACCCGGGCAACGGGCGCGTAGCGGCGCTGATCGTCGGACCGTTAGCCGGAACAGGCCTGGGAGCGCTGATCGGCCACTCCGTGGCCAGTTCGAAAGGGACGACCATTACGGCAAGCAATCCGCCGGGCTGTACTCCAGGCTCATTCGGCTGCTTGTCCTCAAGCGTAACGGGCCCGCCAGACAAGGGGAAAGACACGGTGATTGGCGCAGCCATCGGCGGAGGGGTCGGGCTCGCAGCCGGTTTATTGATAGCCGCAAGTTCCCACAATTTCTTCCTCGATGTAGGCGCGCCAGTAGAGATGGTCCTTCAGCATCCCCTCATCCTGCAGCAGGATCAGGTAGCCGACGCGGTTCGACGATCTGCAGAGCATCCCGTACCCGAGCAGCCGATCGCGCAGCGTCCGGTTCCACCTCCACCACAGCCGGACACCGATCCTGGCATCTGCTGGACCCCTGGAACTCCCGGCACACCCGACGTCGACATCCCCGGCACGCCTGCCATCGGGGATTCTCCGGGAACGCCGCCCATCCATATCCCCGGGATACCGGCGACTCCGCCCACTCCACACCCGTGCCCATAACCGACGAGCGACTTTCTTGACTCTTGCATCTGCGGCGAGTTGTCCTTGCCATTCGTGTAAGTGGTCCTAAGTTGCTTTGACTTGTATCTTACCCCCGACTAAGATCGTTTTGTACTTGGGGACTTTTGTTCATAACTCTTCTGAGGAGGCTAAAGTGAAAAAGACGACAAAGCTTGGAGTCAAGAAAGTTACTCTGCGAAACCTGGATGAAACCAAGCTGAACGCGATGGCTGCCGCCGCGTCCGAGGGCACATTTTCCGTCTGTATTCATGTGACTTGTGCTGGACAAAAAACCTGCAACGGGTAATCGTTTAGGCTATCGTCTGCGAAGCTGGGGCCGGGAGATTTACCTCAACGGCCCCTTTTACCTGCTACAGGGAAATCGTTGCTATTAGCAATAATCGCCGCGAACTGCCTTGACTTGTTTTCCGCCCCCCGAGTTAGACTTCTCTTGTGCTTGAACCCCTTTCGCAAAACCACTACGGAGACTAACGTGAAAGAAACCGCGGAAGCTGCAAGTCGAAGCCCTATCCTGATCCCGCAGCCTACTCGCATCCAATCCGCCGGCAACAAGCCTAAACTCATCGACGAATACATCGGACGCGTCAACTCGCATACCACTTCCGCCAGCGTGGCTCACATGCGCAGCCCTGAAGGATGGGTTGAGCCCGGCCAGACCCCCGCCTTCGACGAATTCACGATAGTTCTGAACGGAACGCTCCGGGTTGAACATAAATCAGGGTCGCTCGATGTCGCCGCTGGCCAAGCCGTCGTCGCCCACGCCGGCGAATGGGTTCGATATTCCACTCCTCAGGAAGGCGGCGCCGAATATATCGCTGTGTGCTTGCCGGCCTTCTCGATGGAAACAGTTCATCGCGACCCGGCCTAGACTACATCAATTAGAAATTCCCTATGTCTACTCGAACCACAGTGGTCTTCGACCTCGGCGGGGTACTCATCGACTGGAACCCTCGCCATCTCTACCGCAAGCTCTTCGCGGGCGACGACGGTGCGATGGAGCACTTCCTGGCGAAAATCTGCACCACGGAATGGAATCTGCAGCAGGACGCTGGACGAACTTTTGCCGACGCCTGCACGTCGCTGAGATCCGAGCATCCGAGCCACGCCGAAATGATCGACGCATGGTTCGCGCGTTTTGATGAAATGATGGCCGGCCCGATCACGGGCACGGTGGATGTTTTAGCCGAATTGCGCGCCCGTGACGTTCCCCTCTACGCGCTCAGTAACTGGTCGGCAGAGACTTTTCCTTTTGCGCAGAAAAGGTTTGAGTTCCTCAAGTGGTTTCGAGGGATTCTGCTCTCAGCGGAAGTGCGGCTGGTAAAACCCGATCCGCGGATTTTTCAGCACTTCCTCCAAGTCTTCGCCCTCGATCCTGCGCAAGTCGTCTACATCGACGATCTGCCGCGGAATATCGCATCTGCCGATGCTCTCGGTATGCACGGAATTCTCTTTACGAATTCCGTCGATCTGAGAAACGAGCTTGTACAGCTCGGGTTGCTCGAGCCGGCCGCGCGAATCGAACACGTAGCGGCGTGGGTGCACGACCTCGAACGCGCTCGCGGCTTCTACGAGCGCTGGTTCAAGGCTGTCTCCGGTCCTCAGTATTCAAGCTCAACCCGTCCTTTCCAATCCCGCTTTCTTTCGTTGGGCGTGGGTCCGCGTCTCGAACTGATGGCCGCGCCCGCGGAGTCCCCTCGTCCTGCACATATCGCTGTTTCGGTAGGTTCGCGCGAGGCTGTTGACAGCATGATTCAGGCGATGGAATCGGCAGGCGTCCGCATCGTGAGCCGTCCCAGAGTTACGGGCGATGGATACTATGAAGCTGTAATTGCGGATTCTGAGGGAAATCTCGTCGAAGTTACGGGCTGAGGTATGAACGTTAAGTCAGTTCTCACACTAAGATGACCTGCGAAAGAGCAGACGGAAGCACGTCCGGGAAAGCTATGATCATTCCCACTCAATCGTCCCCGGAGGCTTGGACGTGACATCGTAGACCACGCGGTTCACGCCCTTCACTTCGTTCACAATCCGCGTGGACATCCGTTTCAGCACCTCGTGCGGCAGCGGAACCCAATCCGCCGTCATCCCATCTTCTGAACTCACCGCCCGTATAGCGCAGGTGTACGCATAGGTTCGCATGTCGCCCATCACTCCCACTGACATTACAGGCAGCAGCACGGCGAACGATTGCCATATTTTCGTATACAGCCCCGCATTCTTAATCTCACTAACCACGATCTCATCGCACTCACGCAGCAGCGCCAAACGTTCCGGCGTGACTTCCCCCAACACCCGCACCGCCAGCCCCGGCCCGGGAAACGGCTGCCGTTGCAAAATCTCCTCCGGAATTCCCAACTCGCGGCCTATCTTGCGCACTTCATCCTTGAACAGATCTTTCAGCGGCTCGATCAACTTCAACTTCATTTTTTCCGGCAGGCCGCCGACGTTGTGGTGCGACTTGATCACCTGTGACGGCCCCCGCACCGAGCGGGATTCGATCACGTCCGGATAAAGTGTTCCCTGCACCAGCCACTTCACCTTGCCTTCGTCCTTTTCAATTCGCCGCGCTTCCCGCTCAAAGACTCTGATGAACTCGTTACCGATGATCTTGCGTTTCTTCTCCGGATCGCTGATGCCTTTCAGCTTTCCAAGAAAACGCTCAGTCGCGTCCACCGCGTCCAGGCGAAGACCAAGTCTGTCTCGCAACGTTCTCTGAACTTTTTCAAATTCGTTCTTGCGCAGCACGCCGTTGTTGACAAAAATGCAAGTCAGCTTCGACCCTTCAGCTCCTCCGCGAGCATGCTTACCTTTCGTGATGCGCAATGCCCGGTCAACAAGGACCGCTGCCACCGAGGAGTCCACCCCGCCCGAGAGCGCGCAGATCGCGCGTCCGCTTCCTACCTGCTGCTTGACTTGCTCAATGGTCGAGTCGATAAAGTGCTGCGGCGTCCAGGTCGGCTTCGCTCCGCAGATGTCGAATACAAAGTTGCGCAGAATCTGAGTGCCGTTCTGAGTGTGGTGAACTTCAGGATGAAATTGCACTGCGAACCATTTTTTTTCAACGTTCTGGATTCCGGCAACGGCGTGGGCAGTCTTGGCTGTCAGCTTAAATCCGGGAGGCAACTCCAGAGCCTCGTCGCCGTGCGACATCCAAACCTGCTGCCGCTTTGCCAATCCGGCAAATAACGCCGAATCCGCAACGATGTCGACTTCCGCGTGGCCATACTCGCGCTTGTCAGCCGGACGAACCTTTCCGCCCAGCGTATGCACCATAAACTGCAGCCCGTAGCAGAGGCCCAACACGGGCAGCCCCAACTCAAACAAGCGTGCGTCCGCAGGCGGCGAGTCTTTGTCATACACCGACCATGGCGCCCCCGAGAGCACGATGCCCACAGGATCGCAGCTTTCGATCTCCTTGAGAGACGCCGTGCAAGGAAGCACCACGGAGAAGACATTCTGTTCGCGGATGCGGCGCGCAATCAGTTGCGTAAACTGCGAGCCAAAATCGAGGATGACGATGGATTTAGTGACGCTGGGTTGGGGTTCCACTGAAGAGTTTCTCAAATACGAAGCGGCGTGTAAAGACGAACCCTCCTCCGGGGACAACAGAACATCAACTCCCCAGGGCGAAACTCGAAACGTCGCTCAAGATGGATTCATCCCTATCGATTACTCCATCCAGCCCATTGCTTGCACCTAGTGAGGTCATCGGCGGAGACGGCGGTACAGCAAGCGGCGAATCGGGCATCTCGGCGATACAAACGTAGCCGGAGAGGCGCGCAATGTAAAGCCAGTCCGCAACCGCAAAATACATCAACGTCACCAGCCCTACAGCGGTAAGCACCAGGCGCGCCGGCGCGATGCGGATAAATGCGAGTAGGAAAAACCCGGCGGAGCTAGCCAGACTGAAGGCAACCAGGTGCGCAAGCCCCGTCCAGATGCTCACGGCTAGCACCGCGCCAGTCCGCATCCGCGCCATAGTAGCGGCCTCCGAAACCGCCCCCATCGCGTCTTCCCCGTCTCGAACTGCAAAGACTCCTGCAAACGAGAGCCACCAGTTCAACACCCACGCTGCGATGAAAATCAACCCCGCTAACAGCAAGAATAAAATCACTGCCAGGTCCGGTCGCGGAGTTTTCTCGCTGGACACGAAGCTCGCAAGAATAGCTGCCCCCCCCAAGGCAAGCATCACCGCCAATACCACAGCCACGCGCAGGAAGTTGAGATCAATCAGGGCACGCAGTGGACGCCGTGTCATGTCATCCGATTTTGTTCTGGACTCAGTTCTCGCCGCGAAGTCTGCCCCCGCTCGATCACACGCAATACCGGGGAAATCGGAACGAAAATACTCCAGCACAGCGCGCATGGTAGCGAGACGGCCCAGGGAAGCGGCGACGATCCATAGCACGGCCAGCAAAAGAACTGCGACCATACCTCCCAGCACGGCTCGATTCAGGCTGCCGCGCAAGATGTGCTCCATGGCGCGTCCCATCAATAGAGGCTGACGAGTGGAGAGCAGAAGCGAGTCGCCACTGCTCACGGGCAGGGTGTCCAGAAACTCGATGCCATAAAAAAAGAACAAAGCAGTCGCGGTGGCACCCAGAGCCCAGCGCCAGGCGATTTCGGCGAAAGTGAATGCCGGTCGGCGAAAGGCCGCGCGGAAACCTTCGGCAGTGGGCGATGGCGACGTCATTCTAGATTATCCGTTGATAAGAATAACTCAACGCCGAGGAAGCATGTCGCACGCCTTCACGTGGGGTCGAAAATTATCCGCAAGTTTTACGAAAGTTTACGCGATTGCTGGCTCAAATCCGCAACCGGCCCTCCCAGCTGAGCATCTTTAACTAAGAAGCACAAACAGGCCATCCAGAGGCGGGGAGCTTCGCTCCTCCCGAGGGTTGGGCCTTGCAAAAGCACTCAGTATTACAAGGAGATTTAGAAATGAAATTCAGACAATACTTCGCTTCAATCGCAATCGTAACGCTAGCGCTTTCGTTAGGCGCCTTCGCAAAAGACACCCATTCCGGGAACTTCACCTTGTCGGATCGAGTACAAGTCGGTGCCACGGAACTAGCTCCAGGCGACTATAAAGCCGACTGGACAGGTCCGGCCAGCGACGTGAAAGTGGTCATCACGCAACACGGCAAAACGGTTGCAACAGCGGAAGGAAAAATAAGGGACATGCAGCAGCGCGCGCCCTACGATGCGGTGCTCACCAAGAAAACCGATAACAACACTCTGCAACTTGACGAGATCGAGTTCAACCACCGCACGGAAGCCCTGCAGCTAGGCGGAGAATAAAGAACCTGCGAACCAATCAAAAGCGAGCCCGCACTCCGCGGGCTCTGTTTTTTCGCGAGCACGTCTTATTTCAAGACAATGTTGAGAAGCTTGCCGGGGACAAAGATTTTCTTCACGATTTGCTTCCCTGCAATCGCAGCCTGCACTTTTTCATCAGCCAGTGCCCGCTCGATAACGAACTCCTCTGACGCATCGGCCGGCACAGTAACCCGGCCGCGCAGCTTGCCATTGACCTGCACAGGAATCTCCAACTCTTCTTCTTTGGCTAACTCAGCGTCATACTTGGGCCACGCAGCTTTCAGCAAGCTTCCCTTTTCTCCAAGCATCTCCCAGAGTTCGTGCGCAAGATAAGGAGCAAACGGCGCGAGCAAGAGAACCAAATCGTGCTGCACCTCCGCCAACAAAGCCGAAGTCCGCTCCTGCGTGGGCGACCGTTTTTCCTCGTAAGCATAAAGCTCATTTACGAGTTCCATGATGGCGGAAATACAAGTATTGAAGTGCCATCGGCCCTGGAAGTCGTCGCTGACGCGCTTAATTGTCTGATGAAGCTTGCGCTGAATCTGGCGTTCTTCGGGAGATAAAACTTGCGAAGCCACAGCGCGGCTACGAGACGAACCGGCATTCCGCAGCACGAAGCGATAAACCCTGCCCAAGAATCTCTGAATGCCTTCGATGCCGGAATCCTGCCAGTCAAGATCGCGATCGGGCGGCGCAGCAAACAGGCTGTATAAACGCGCTGCATCCGCACCGTAGCGAGCCACCATTTCGTCCGGGCTGACCACGTTGCCAAGGCTCTTCGACATTTTCGCGCCATCTTTGATCACCATCCCCTGCGTGAACAGGCGCTCGATGGGCTCGTCATTGGTAACTAATCCAATATCGCGCATAAACTTCGTCCAGAAGCGCGAGTAGATCAGGTGCAAGATGGCGTGCTCAACGCCACCGATGTATTGGTCAATCGGAAACCAGTATTGTGCCGTCTTCGAATCGAATGGCGCACGATCGTTGTGCGCGTCCGTGTAACGGTAGAAATACCAGGACGAATCCACGAACGTATCCATCGTGTCGGTTTCACGGCGCGCCGGACCACCGCATTTCGGGCAAGTCGCATTTACGAACTCCCTCACTCGACCGAGCGGCGAGCCGTTGGCGAGAGTGATGTCAACATTGTCCGGCAAAATCACCGGCAAATCCTTCTCGGGCACGGGCACGATGCCATCTTTCTCGCAATACAGCATCGGGATAGGCGTGCCCCAATATCGTTGGCGCGAGATGCCCCAATCCTTAATGCGGTACGTAACGGTAGCCTTGCCGAAGCCGTTTTGTTCGGCAAAAGCCGCCATTTTCTTGATGGCTTCTGCGCACTCAATCCCGCTATAAGGGCCCGAGTTGATCAACATCCCATCGTGCCCGACATAAGGCAACGGCGGCTCAGTAACGGTTTCTTCCGGATCAGTGGAGATGGGAAGCACAACCAGCCGGATCTCGAGCTTGTATTTCTTCGCGAACTCATAGTCGCGATCGTCATGCGCGGGCACGCTCATAATGGCGCCGGTGCCGTAATCCATGAGGATGTAATTCGCTACCCAGACGGGAACTTTCTCTTGATTAAAAGGATTTATGGCGTAACGTCCAGTGAACACCCCATGTTTTTCAATCTCTCCAATGTCGCCGGCCTCTTTAGCTTTGCGCTGCTCGGCAATAAGCTGATCAACCTTCTCACGCAAATCCGGATTTGACGCGGCAAGATCGGTAATGATCGGATGTTGCGGAGCGAGTTGCACCGAAGTTGCACCGAAGATGGTGTCCACGCGCGTAGTAAAAACCGTGATGGTCGCTCCCGCCGGGCCGAATCCTGTATGCGGCTGCGTGTAATCCAACTTGAAATCCACCAGCGTACCTTCGCTCCGGCCGATCCAGTTTCGCTGCATGGTGCGAACTTTTTCCGGCCAGCCGTCAAGCTTATCGAGATCGCTCAACAATTCGTCAGCGTACTTCGTAATGCGCAAGAACCATTGCTCGAGCTCGCGCTGTTCGACGAGCGTGTCTTCATGCCGCCAGCAGCATCCGTCAACAACCTGCTCGTTGGCGAGGACGGTGGCGCACTTCGGACACCAATTCACCACGCTCTTCTTGCGATACGCCAACCCCTTTTCGTAAAGCTTGAGAAAGAACCACTGATTCCAGCGGTAATAATCCGGCAGGCAGGTCGTAACTTCCCGCGACCAATCATAGGCGAAGCCGATGCGCTTCATCTGCGCCTTCATCTTGGCAATGTTCCCGAGCGTCCATTCACGGGGCGGCGTTCGGTTCTGAATGGCGGCATTTTCCGCGGGAAGACCGAACGAATCCCATCCCATGGGATGGAGCACGTTGTAGCCGTTCATCCACATGTAGCGGGCAAGCGCATCGCCAATGGAATAATTACGTACGTGCCCCATGTGAAGAGCGCCCGAGGGATACGGCAACATTTCGAGAACGTAGTACTTCTTCTTCGCGGAACCGGCCGGTTCAGCCGCGTAGATCCCAGGATCGTTCTGCCAGCGTTCCACCCACTTGGCCTCGACGCGCTGCGGGTTGTAGCGCTCGTCGCGCTCCGGATCGCGATCGCGCCCGGATGAAGTCACGGTTGCAGTTTCAGTATCGTCTTTATTCTGCGGCGGCATAGAGATATGTACCTACTCGGGCGATGGAAATTGATTTTACAGGAGCAAACAGGAATTCTCGATTGGCTGGCTTCAGAGAGCCAGGAAGAGAGGCAGTCGCAGCCGCGAACTGGAGGCGCGGCTACTGAGGCACGCGGCGAGAAGATTGAAGCTCATCGCACGATTATAGCATTCTCGCGACGGCGGTTAGGCTTACGACTAACGGTAAACATCCTTGCGATGTCCGATTTCCAGCACCCGGACCGTTATTCGCTCATCCTGAAGATGACAGATGAGGCGATAGTCCCCCACCCGGTAGCGCCACAGACCCTGCTTTTCACCGCGGAGCGGCTTGCCCCACCGGCGCGGATTTTCCGTTGCTGCCAGCCGTTCGCGCAGAAATCGCTGAATTAACCTCTGCGCATTGTGATCGAGCTTGGTGATTTGCTCCTCAGCGGTCCGGGTGATCTCACCTCGGCAAGCCACTGATCTCTATCAGTCGAGGCCTAGACGCCGTTCCAATTCGTCTAGTGTGATGGCAGGTTCGCGGCGCTCCAGGGCGGCGACGCCTCGGAGATAGTCTTCATGGTCTTCCAGATACTGGCGGATGGCTTCGCGTGCATAATAACTCTTGCTGCGACCGGTTTCCCGGGCAAGAGAGTTCAGTTTCTGTTCCAGTTCGGGTTCGAGGCGAATGCCGAGCATGTTTAACAGGTTTAACATAGCATCGGACAACAACGAGCGGAGGAGCGGAACATTCGTTGCCGCAGAAAGCAACGCGGGCGCGGTTCGCAAATAGTGGAGTGTGGCAGCTAAGACGCGACGAGATTCTTGAGAGCCTGCACGTTCCGCCGGTCATCGCCGGGCTTGTCAATGGGTGTCTCGGCAATGAACGCGGCGTGAGCAAGTCGCAAATCGTTCAGCAAAATGCGAAAAGGTTCTTTCCCGATAGTTCCCTTCCCGATTTGCTGATGGCGGTCGAGCTTCGATCCGCACGGCGCTTTCGCATCGTTACAGTGGACGACCTTGACGTTGTTGAGGCCGACCGTCGAATCAAGCCGCTGCAGCGTCTGGTAGATGCCCGCCTCGCTCACAATGTCATACCCGGCGACGTGGGTGTGGCAGGTATCAATGCACGCGCCAATTGGAACAACGCCCCGCAGTCGGTCGATAACCTCTGCAACCTGCTCAAAGCTGCCGCCCAAAGAAAACTCGGCCCCGGCGGTGTTTTCGATAAGGATGCTAAGTCCCGCTCGCGCAAGATCAAGACCCTGCGTAGACGCCGCAATTGCCGCTGCGGTTTGAAGAAGTCCGGCTTCGCGATCCGATCCGCGGAACGAGCCAGGATGCAAGACCAGGAAATCAGCGCATACGGCAAGAGCGCGTTCAACTTCGCCCCGAAACGCCGCAACGGAATTTCTTAGGAACAGTTCATTCGTGCTGGCGAGATTCACCAGGTAGTTTGTGTGGATGACGAGCGGCTTGAGATCATACCGCGCGCGCAAGCGCGACATTTCTTCGCATTGCAACTCGCTCAATTCGTAAGGCGCCCACTGCCGCGGACTGGAAGAGAAGATTTGCAGAGTATTGCATCCCAGCCGATAAGCGCGCTCGGCTGCATTGTGAATTCCTCCAGCAGTCGAAGTGTGGATGCCAATTCGGCGGGAAGTCAGGCGTGGAGGACGCTTTGTCGTAGGGCGCTCGAGAACTTTCTGTTCGCGCGCCATGGAACGAGGCATAAGAAAAGTATAGAGGAGGATCGGATTCGAGATCTCTAACCGCGATCGGGATCGCGGCGCGCCACTTCGAAAGTAGCGCTCAAAGGCGGCTCTGTTTGCCGTGTAGAGCGCACAAAGGTAGACTTAGAATGTATTTGAGCGGTCGAAAATGGCCGCGCCAAGGCATTTCTGAACGTCACGGAAGCTCTATGTTAGTCGTCATGAAGGCGCATGCTACCGAGGAACAGGTACGTGGCGTCTGCGAAAAAATCGAAAAGCTCGGTTATCGCGCTCACGCCATGCCGGGAGCGCAGCGCACCGCCATTGGCATTACCGGAAACAAGGGCGAAGTGGAGCAAGGCACGCTGGAAGAAATGCCCGGCGTGCAGGAAGTCATCAAGGTCTCCAAGCCTTACAAACTGGTGAGCCGCGATATCAAAGAAGACAATACGATAATCCGCTTTCCCGGAACCAACGCCACCATTGGCGGAACGGCGCTGGCAATCGTCGCCGGCCCATGTGCCATCGAGAGCCGCGAGCAGGCGTTCGCCGTGGCCGAGCGCGTGCACCGCGCGGGCGCGCAGTTCTTCCGCGGCGGAGCTTATAAGCCACGCACATCTCCGTATTCGTTTCAAGGATTAGGCGAGGAAGCGCTCCGGATTATGTCCGACATCCGCGATCAGTTTGGGATGAAAATTATTACCGAGGCAATCGACAATGAATCTCTAGATCTGGTCGAAGAGTATGCCGATGTAATCCAGATTGGCGCGCGTAATATGCAAAATTTTTCGCTGCTCAAGCGCGCCGGGCGCGCCAGAAAACCGGTTCTGCTAAAGCGCGGCATGTCGGCAACGCTCGAAGAATTCCTGATGGCTGCGGAATACATTTTGAGCGAAGGCAACTACAGCGTAGCCCTCTGCGAACGCGGTGTCCGCACCTTCGCCGACCATACGCGCAATACGCTCGACCTAAGCCTGGTCCCGGCAGTGCAGCGATTAAGCCATCTGCCGATTCTCGTCGATCCCAGCCACGGCACCGGAAAGCGCAACAAAGTAACGCCATTGTCGCGCGCCGCAGTGGCCGTAGGCGCTGATGGACTGATGGTGGAAGTTCATAATAAGCCCGACGAAGCGATGTCGGACGGTCCACAATCTTTATTTCCGGATCAGTTTGACGAGTTGATGACGCAAGTGCGGCAGATTGCGGCGGTGGTGCGCAGAACGGTGCCGTCGATTGGGGTGACAGACACGGTGGCTGCCAAGTAGCCTTTCCAGTTGTACTGAACCCAATGAGCCTTTCATCGGGGTTGAGCAGTCTCTGCAAAGAACTGTAAACCTTATAGCTTTTTCCTTACCATTAGGACAAGCTAGAAGATAAGGATGAGACGGTAAGAGGGGCATATGTTTCGCAGCGTTAGTAAATCGGGCTTCTACGGGGTCATTCTTGGGGCGTCTCTGGTGGCGAATCCCTACATCCTATCCGCCCAGCGCGGCCCCGGCGGAGCGGTGGGGGGTGGAACTGCCGCGGGCACCGGTATGAGTAGCAATGGCCACCCCACCGGTATTGACACGAAGGACGATCTGCGCGGCTTCCACGATGTGCTGGCCGTACAAGCTACCAGAGAACAGGCTGCCGCCTACGCCACGATGATGAAGAGCACGGCTGTTGCGGACGCTCAGTTGAAAGCGCTGCAAGAGCAAGTTCGGAAAGAAAACAACCCGCCCGCCATTGCAACCCTCTCCAAACAATTGCAGGATGCCGTCGACGGCGCGCGAAGTTTGAACAAGAAGTTCATTGAGGGATTTTCCGAGCAACAGAAAACTGGGCTGAAGGAAATCATCAAACGTCTCGCCAAGTTGGAATCCGATCTCGCACAGCAGGCCAAAGTGATCGATCAGGCAACGGAAGCGAACCCTCCCGGCGCGCAGATGCTGGCCTCCGCGCAGAATCTCGATCACGCGCTTGCGAACTTTCAGCGCACCCAATTAGATCTAGGTGAAGAGATGAGCATTCCGGCGGCCAGCAACGGGACGGGCTTCACGTTCGCCCTGGTGCCGGAAAAAAATATCATCAACGTCGGCGACCTGCCGATTACCCTAACCACGTCAGCTACAGTTTCAAAAAACCCGCCAGAAGGCGGCCAGAACACCTTCCCGGTTGAGTTAATCGAGGATGTGTCGGATCTGCAACTGAACATCGCCGATCTCCTCCGGCGTCAAATCAACAAGGCCGATCGCTGCGGAGAGCGGATTGACGTCCAAACCGCGCAACTCGCTCCGCAGGGACAGTCAGCTTCCGTGACGGTGCAACTGCACTTCGAACGCTGGACCTGCGCACCGGTATTTGGCAGGGACAGCATGAACGAAATCGTGGAGGGCAACGGAGCGATCGAGGTACTACTCACCCCCGAAGTCGCGGAAGACGGCACCCTGAAACTCGCGGGCAAAATTAACCGAATCGATGCGCAAGGACTGATCGGCGACCTTTTGCGCTCGGGTTCACTAGGCGACACAATGCGCGACAAGGTCGCTGAGTCGATGATTAGCGTAATGCGCCAAGGCGCCGATTTCAAAGCCGCCATCCCCGCTGCAGCGCGCAACTACGCAACTCTACGCCACGCTCAGTTCGCGGGCACCGGGTCGGGCAAGCTGATCCTGCTGTTGAACGGGGATATCCGGGTCCCGGACGAGCAGGTTGTGGCGCTGACGAACGAGTTGGAGCAAGCCTCACGGGATCAGGTTCCGGGCCCTCTTTTGACGCGGCCAGCCACGCCGCAGGAAGCCATCTCTCGCTAAACCTCTGCTGAAACCACATCCCTCTGCTAATCTTAGTTTCTTTGGCTCCTATCGCTTCAACCTGGAAACGCTCATCTTGCGAAAAGTCCTCTTCATCGTTGTTTTGATTCCGGTTTTTGCCGCCGCGGGCTGGTGGTACTTCCGCGAACAGCCCCTTCCGAATTACGGCCCGGCGTACCGCGAGTATGCATACATAACAAACGGCAAGAGCAATACGGTCAGCGTAATCGACTTGCGCACCTTTGAACCCGCGAAAACCATTCCCGTAGGCGTATCTCCCACCGGCATCGCCGCGAACGGCAAAAAAAATGAAATTTATGTGGTGAACACCGGATCGAATAACGTAAGCCTGATCGATGCCGAGCGGAACGCAGTCGTGGCTACCATCGGCGTCCACGGTCGGCCCTACTTTATCGATGTCACGGAAGATGGCAAACGCGCCTATGTCGCAAACTCAGGGTCGGCCAATGTTTCGATCATCGATCTGGAGAAGCGTCTTGTGGTTGGAAATGTGCGGGTCGGCTCTGAACCGGGACTGGCGCGGGCCTCCCCGGATGGCGCCACTGTAGTGGTTTCGAATCGCGCCGATGATACGGTTTCTCTGATAGATGCCGGGTTGTTGCGCGTGCGCGCAACCCTCCCCGTTTGCCAGCATCCGGAGGATATCGTCATTTTGCCCGACTCGAGCAAAGCGTTCGTGGCCTGTTCCGGATCTTCTCAAGTCGCCGCTATCGCTTTGGCCGGGAACAGAAACGGTGAATTTGCGGGCGATCGAGTGCTGGCGCTGCTCGATGTCGGAAAAACCCCGGTGAGCCTTGCGCTCAAGCCGGATGGCGGCGAGCTGGTGGTTTGCAACTTTGATTCGGATAGCATTTCCTTCGTCGAGACAGGCAACAACGAGGTGAGCAGCAGCGCCACGATTGGACAGCATCCTGTGCATGCGGTGGTGACGCGCGATAACTCCCGGCTTTACGCCAGCAACTTCGGCTCCGATAACGTTGCCGTGTATGACATCGACATGGGGCGCAGAGTTGGCACGGTGCAGGTCGGCAGTCGCCCCGACGCACTGGCGCTATCCAATGACGAGAGATATCTGCTGGTGCTGGACACGCAAGCCGGCGACGTCACCGTGATCCAGAAGCGCAACCCGCGAAAGCTGGAGCCCAGCGAATATTCCCTGCTCACCATGATTCCTGTCGGTCTGCAGCCGAACAGCATCGTGGTGAAATCGTTCATGATGATCAAGCCCTTGCCCGCGAAGTGAACCAGCGCAGCAGTGAGGCGTCTACAAAGCGGGCACGGCCTTGGCGCAGAATTTGTCCAGAGCCGCTTTCAAATCGGCAGCAATCGCTGGAGCTTCGCGCGATTCGATATCCCGGCGCGGCATCATATAAACCAGCTGGCCATCGCGAAGAATCGCGATGGAAGGCGAGGAGGGCGCCTGTCCCGTAAAGTAGCTGCGCGCCCGTTCCGTGGCTTCGGTATCTTGTCCGGCAAACACGGTAAAGGCTTTATCGGGCCGCGCTGCGTTCTGCAACGCCATACGAACCGCCGGACGCATGCGCCCTGCGGCGCACCCGCAAATCGAGTTCACCACAACCAGCGACGTGCCGGGTTGCGCCTTCAAGGCCTCGTCGACGGCCGCGGCGGTGCGTAGCTCTTGTATGCCCAGGCGCGTCAGTTCCTCGCGCATAGGTATCACCATAATTTCAGGATACATTTCAGTGTGCTCCTTAGTTTTTCTGTACGGAAATGATGAATACATCGATTCTAAATGAGATCGGTCTAAGGAGTGAAAAGACTGATTACCGCGAACCCGTTTTGCCCAATCCCCGACGCGACCTCGTCGCTCATTTGTAACTTGAACGTGTCGGCGCGGCAGCGACCGTCTTCGTCGCTGTTAGCGACGGAGTCGCCTGCGCTGGCGTCATCTGCACCATCGACCGACTTCCGACATGAACAAAACTCAACTCGCGCGCCGCCAGCAGAGCGTTCACGGCCTCCTTCACCCGCGACCGCGCCACAAATTTCCCGAAGAAAGCTTCCAGTTCACTCTGCTCCGCGGCCACCACGCAATCCAAATATTTCGAGAGCAGCGCCGAAAGCGCCTCCGGGACGGACAATCCCACGCCCTCTTTCACCGCCTCCGGCGCCCAGCGATAAAGCAAATCCCAGAACGACCCCTGGCTGGCAGTGTAATCGACGCGCGTGATGCGCAGCCTTGCCAGCAACTCGCCCAAAGCCTTGTCCAGCGCGGGTAATGAAACGCTGCCGCCTAGCGCCTCCTGCAACTTCACCTTCGAAATCGGCCCCTCGCGCTGGATCCACTCAAACGCATCGCAAGCCAGCGACGAATAAAGCGACCGCGATCCGGCGCGCGGCGCCAGCTTCGGATTGCGCTCTCCCACCAGCGCGTAAAAGTAAGGAAACACCGAAGCCGCCACCAGAAACGCATTGTTTTCATCAACCAGATTCGCCTCATAAGCGGACCGCTCGCGCAGCAAACGCACCATCAACTCCGTGGCTTCAGCCGCGCGCGGATCAGAGTAAGAATGTTGCTGCGTCGGCAATCGATCATCCGCACCAACAAACGCTCCAATAAAAGTGGGCAGCGTAACCGCAGGCCGCACCGGATACATCAGGCAGTACCCGACTTCCTCCAGAAATATGCGCGCGTTCTCAATCGTCCGGATGGCCTTGCCATCCAGCCGCCATTTCTCGCGCCGCAGCTGCTGTAGTTCGAGGTCAGTCATAAAAAGCTGCGAGCGATGAGCAACGAGCTATGAGCCAAAACGTAGGCTCGAAGCTCATGGCTCACAGCTCGTGGCCCACAGCTAAATCCTCTTAAACGCCCGCTGAATCTCCTTTACAGAATACCGCAGCACCACCGGCCGCCCATGCGGACAGGCCATCGGATGCTCTGTCTTCGCCAACTCTCCTAGCAGCCACTCCATCTTATTTTGCTCCAGCGGCATGTTGACCTTGATCGCCGCATGGCAGGCAATCGAAGCCGCAATCCGCCCGCGAATTTTTTCCAGATTGAGCGACTGCTCCTCGCGCGAAATCTGATCCAGCAACTCATGCAGCATTTTTTCCACCGCCGCCGCATCCACCCCCGCCGGCGCAACCTTCACCGCCACGCTGCGCGCCCCAAACGGCTCCGCTTCAAACCCGTTGTGCTGCAACTCATCGGCAATCTCGGCAAACACCGCCTGCTGCGCCGGAGACAGCTCCAAAACAATCGGCATCAACAATCGCTGGCTTTCCACTTTCAGCGCCGCCCGCTGCTTCAGCACTCGTTCAAACAACACGCGCTCATGCGCCACATGCTGATCGACAATCCACAACCCATCCTCATTCACCGCAAGAATAAATGAATTGCGAATCTGCCCCAGCGGACGCAAGGTAGACAAAGCCGCCAGCGTAGGCTCGTCTTCTCGCACATCCAGCGGAGGAGCGCAACCGTGATCCGGAATCGCGGGATCGATAATTCCCCGCTCCGCAGTCGCACGCGACTCTAAGCCCCGTGCCACCGGAACCGCAGCATTCGCCTCCACGGCAATTCCGTCCTCAAACTGAAACCGCGTGGAAACCGGCGGCGCAAGAGGAGCTTGTAAAGCGAACCCTACGGGACCGAAATTCTGCGATAGGGGAGATGCCACAGGTGCCCCATTTCCCCCATCTTTGGGGAGACGTGGGGAGTTTGACGTCGGCCCGGCAGCGTCTGGCGCATCCCACTCCGCAGGCGTAATCGCCCCCGGCGTCAGAGCCCCGGAAGTAAGCGCCTGGCCTGCCGTAGCTCGCGCCCGAATCTCCGTAGTGAACTGCGGCGCAGGGCGAGCCTTCATCAATGCCGCTCGCACCGTATCACGAACAAAATCATGCAGTACCGCCGACTGCCGAAACCTCACTTCGGTTTTCGACGGATGAACATTCACATCCACCTCGCCCGCAGGCATCTCTAGAAACAGGAGCACCACCGGATAAACCGTCGGCGGAATAATATTCCGATAAGCCTCGGTTAGCCCATGCTGTACCAAGCGGTCGCGAATCAGCCGCCCGTTCACAAAAACAAAAATCGAATTCCGATTTAGCTTCTGAATCTCCGGCTTGGAGACAAAGCCATGCAACCGCATCTCGCCGGGTTGCGTAGAGCGTGCGCCCCGCCCGCTTTCGTCGGACTCATCAGGCTCTTCCTGCCGTCTCCAAGGCGGAGGCTGCGGCAAGCCCTCGTGTTGCAGCGTTTGCTTGGCCGCCACCGGAATCAACTGGTCCAGCGTTTCCTTCCCGAACACTTGATACACACGCTCCGAATAACCCGCCACCGGAGGCGCAACCAACATCGCATTTGTCATCGAATGCAGTTCAAAATGCTTCTCCGGATGCGCCAGCGCATAATGTGTAACCAACGAAGCAATGTGCGATAACTCAGTAGACTCCGCCTTCAAAAACTTCTTCCTCGCCGGAGTATTAAAAAAAAGATCACGCACAGTAATCGAGGTCCCATCCGGCAAACCAGCCTCCTCCACCCGCGCCATCTTCCCGCCATTGATCTCGATAATCGTCCCAGAAGCTTGTGCTTCCGAAGCACCAGGCGAAAATTTTTCCGTGTCCGCCGCGCAAGTCTCCAACCTCAACCGCGACACCGAAGCAATCGAAGGCAGCGCCTCCCCGCGAAACCCCAACGTGGCTACGATCAACAAATCCTCAGCGTCTTTAATCTTCGAAGTAGCGTGCCGCTCAAACGCCAGCATGGCATCATCTCGCACCATGCCGCACCCGTTATCTGTTATCTGAATCAGTTTTTTCCCGCCTGCCTCTACGTTGATCTTGATCCGCGTGGCTCCAGCATCCAAGGCATTCTCCAGCAGCTCCTTCACCACCGAAGCAGGCCTCTCCACCACCTCGCCCGCGGCGATCTTGTTCGCCACTTGCTCCGAAAGTACGTGGATGCGCCCCATGGATCAGTTCCCAGCCACAACTGGCTAGTTTGTGAGGATAGGCCAGTTTGGCAGATGGAGGCCGATAAGGCAAAATTGCCATCTCACGAAAGGCTCGAGTGGAATTCTGAAGAGGGTGCGCACTGCTGATACTATTTATTTTGCTTCTTGTTGGAGCCCGAATGATCCGATCCTTCAAAGGCATCACCCCAACCATCCCCGCCAGCTGCTACGTAGACGAATCCGCCCAAATCGTCGGCGACGTGGTCCTCGGCGAGCACGCCTCGGTATGGATGAACGCCGTAATCCGCGGCGACGTCTACGCCATCCGCGTCGGCTCCAACTCCAACATTCAGGATTGTTGCGTCCTGCACGGCATGAAAAACACGTACGGAGTTACGGTGGGCGAATATGTAACAGTAGGTCACTCGGTAACGCTGCATGGCTGCGTTGTAGAAGACCGCTGCCTGATCGGCATGGGCTCCGTAATTTTAAACGGCGCAAAAATCGGCACCGGATCGATTATCGCTGCCGGAACCCTGATTCCCGAGCGCACAGTAGTCGAACCCGGCTCGCTCTGGATGGGTTCTCCCGGCAAATTCCGCCGCAAGCTGGAACCAGCCGAAGGCGAAATGATCATGCGCTACACGAATAATTATCTGGGCTACACGCAAGACTATTTGCGCGAACAATCACTGGGCGTCCGTGGACTGCCAACGATGCGTTGAGCGTCCAAGCGTGAGGGTCGTCATGACAAACGGAACTTGCGGTGGTGTAAGTGCTGTCTGGATTTTCGCGAACATCAGCTTCACTGCGATGCGGGCCCAAGACAATGGATCGTCATTCTGGAAGGTCGTTACATTCATCTTTGGCTTTCCCGGGACTCTTCTTACTGTCTTGGCTGTGGTGACGGGGAGTGAACGAGCGTATGGGATAGATATGCCCCGAAAAGCTGCAAGACCTCCGGCGTAGCGGTCACAGAACGCTGCCTTCAGGGCAGCGTGGGAGAACGGAAACGGAAGGCTAATGATTAAAGCCGTCAGAGGAACGCGCGACCTGCTCCCGCCCGACACCGCGCTCTGGAATCATGTCGAATCCGTAGCCCGCGACGTCTTCCGCTCCTATAACTTCCAGGAAATCCGCACGCCGATTTTCGAGAGCACGGAACTCTTTGCCCGCGGCGTAGGCGAAGAAACCGACATCGTTTCCAAGGAAATGTTCACTTGGGAAGATCGAGGCCGCGCCGAAAGCGACAAAGGACAATCCCTCACCCTTCGCCCCGAAGCTACCGCGGGAATCGTGCGTGCCTACATCGAACACAAACTTTGGGATCGCGGACTCAACAAACTTTATTGCATGGGCCCGATGTTTCGGCGCGAGCGCCCGCAAAAAGGCCGCTACCGCCAGTTTTTCCAAATCGACGCCGAAGTGATCGGTCCATCTTCGGCTGGAAGCGAATCTCCCGCCCGCGACGCCGAAGTTCTGGAAATGGTGGCCACGCTACTAGACCGCCTCGGCATCAAGAACTGGACGCTCGAACTGAACTCGGTAGGCTCTTCTGCCGAGCGCGTGAAGTTCAACGAGGCCCTCCGCATCGCGCTCGATCCGGTAAAAGATAAAATGTGCGTCGACTGCCAGCGCCGCGCCGTCACGAATCCGCTGCGCGTTCTCGACTGTAAGGTCCCCGAAGACCAGCCCATCATCAACACGCTGCCACGCATCAGCCAGTTCCTCGATGAAGACAGCCGAAAGCATTTCCAATCGGTCCAGGAAATTCTGAAAAAAGTAGGCGTCGAATTTCAGATCAACGACCGCCTGGTCCGCGGCCTCGACTACTACACGCGCACCGCCTTCGAATTCACCCACGGCGCACTGGGTGCCCAAAACGCAATCCTGGGCGGAGGCCGCTACGACGGCCTTTCCGAGTCTCTAGGCGGACCAGCCGCGCCCGGCATCGGCTTCGCCATCGGCGAAGATCGCCTGGTCATGTCGCTGCAAGAAATCGCGTCAGCAGAAAGCGTTCTGAAGAAACCAGACGTTTACATAGCCCCGCTAGGCGCAGGCATGAACCCCGAAGCCGCAAGCCTGGCACGGGAATTGCGCCGCGAAAGCGCAATTGTCGACCTGGGCGACCAAACTTTTCGCCTGAAAAAATCCTTCGAAGCCGCCACCAAAGCCGGGGCAAAACATATTCTGATCGTCGGCGAGAACGAAGTGAACTCGAACGCCTTCGCCTTGAAAAATCTGGCAACCGGCGAGCAAGTCTCGGTCCCGCGCGCCGACCTGCCGCGACGCATCAAGGAGTAACCATGGGCACAACCCGCACCACCATCGACGACACGACCCGCCGCTTCATCGAAGCGCAACACATCTTCTTCGTAGCCTCCGCTCCGCTCGACGCGACGGGCCACGTCAACGTTTCCCCAAAGGGCCTCGACTCCTTCCGCATCCTCGGCCCCACCACGGTCGCCTACCTCGACTTCACCGGCAGTGGCGTAGAAACCATCGCCCACCTCAAAGAAAACGGCCGCATAGTTCTCATGTTCTGCGCCTTCCAGGGACCGCCCAACATTTTCCGCCTCCACGGTCAAGGCCGCGTAATCGAACACTACCAGACGGAATTCGCCGACCTGTCAAAGAATTTCCCGCCCTACGAACACGCGCGCTCCATGATCGTAGTAGAACTCGACCGCATCACCGACTCCTGCGGCTACGCCGTCCCGCTGTTCGAGTACAAAGGCGATCGCGATCAGCTGCAACGTTGGGCCCACAAGCGTGGAGCAGAAGAACTGAAGGTCTACCGCGAGAGAAAAAACCGCCACAGCATAGACGGATTACCCGGCGTCTCCGAATTCGATCGTCAGGAGGTCGTATGAAGCTTCACTGGCTTTCTCAGGCTCTTATTTTCTGCCTTCTGGGTTCCGGCCCTCTAGTGGCGCAATCTTCAGGGCCAATCAGGATTCCGACCGCCCTCGAACAAACCGCCATGTCCAACGAAAAATCTCTAATCGAAGCCAAGAAGAAAGACGACGCCACATTTTTCAAGCGCAAGTTGGCCGAAGACTTTTCTCTGGTCGGCATCGACGGCCAGCTTCTCCAAGGTGAAGAGGCAACCGGCGGCCTGGGCGACGCCGACCTCGTCGAACTGACCCCCTACAACATGAAAGTCGCTGCACTCGACGACAATGGCGCAGTAGTTACCTACGACGCAATCGTCCGCGAAGCCCCGCAGGAGGATCAAGGTCCCCCGCCGCGCTACCAACACTTCAGTTCCGTATGGATAGAGCAGGGCGGCCAATGGAAGCTAAAGTTCCATCAAACCACAGCCATGCATTGGGGCGACTGGTAGAAACAATCTGAAGGCGTCATTCCGAGCGCAGCGTTCTTCAGCGGAGCGAGGAATCTCCCCTGCAACGGCGCTAACTAGG